>Ga0208645_1001436_pt1 | contig 20837 bp, 22 predicted proteins | sample VirMetDEL_Sep_01_FD_184519 | JGI IMG/M metagenome (GOLD analysis project Ga0208645, IMG submission 184519) | Aqueous microbial communities from the Delaware River and Bay under freshwater to marine salinity gradient to study organic matter... | ecosystem: Environmental > Aquatic > Marine >... | reverse complement strand
GTGTTTTTCTCCTATCATCCCTTAATCTAGTCTTTTTAGGCTTTGGCTTTGTCTCAGGCTCAGGCTCAGGCTCAGGTTCGGGTTCAGGCTCAGGTTCGGGTTCGGGTTCAGGCTCCGAAGTTTGCGAAGGAGCTGGCGAAGGAGACGGCGATGGGGACGGAGCTGGCGAAGGAGACGGCGATGGGGACGGAGATGGCGATGGAGACGGCGATGGAGATGGAGACGGAGACGGAGATGGGGACGATCTGGATTCATTTTTTTTCCTGAGGCAGTAAAGATAGTATGGTTCAGTGGTGTTGATTGGGACGTCTATTTCCGAGTCTGAAACTACGATACTGAAAGAGGCGTTTTTATCAGAGTTTACTGTGTTCAACACAACGTGTCCGCACCTTTCGAATATGGACACGGCAACGTCGACGGCGGTTCGAGCGGAGGCGTCAAACACGAGTATAGCGCTGCCTTCTTCGTCGAGTTCCTCAATGGTGTCTGGATTTTTTCTCGGGTAAATGAATCCAGTGAATTGATCCTGCGTGTCGATGAGCTCACTCAAACGTTCTAGTGTTTCTTTCGTGTTCACATTCAGCCCTGTGTTGGCGGCTATGCCTCGACTTTGCAATTTCTGAAGCGTATAACTTAACAAACTTGTCATTTCTTGATTGGACGCGTAAACTTTAACCTGTTTTGATTTTTTTTTATCGGTACTAATAAAACATGTCTGCTGATAAACGAAATTGTAAAATGAGTTGGATGGCTGCGGTCAAGAAGGCGCGCAAGGAGCTCGGCATCAAGGGCTTTGTTCTGATGAACCGAGGAAAGGAGGGCAAGAAGCTTCACAAACGTGCTACTGAACTGAGGGGGTGTAAGGCTCTGAGCCCCGCGGAAACGAAGCGCCGTCAGATGGCTTCTCTGCGAAAGCTGAAGAAGCGCAAGAGCAAGAGACGCAGCCGTTCGCGTAGCCGTTCGCGCAAGCGTTCACGGCGCCGCAGACAACGTGGTGGAAGTAGTTGCGGACGGCGTATGTCCGGAGGTCGTCGTCGTTCGCGTCGCCGTTCGCGCCGCCGCTCGCGCCGCCGCTCGCGTATGTCTGGTGGTCGTTCCCGTCGTCGTTCTAGACGCCGTTCGCGCCGCCGCTCCCGTCGTCGTTCGCGTATGTCCGGTGGCCGCAAGCGTTCTCGCAAGCATTCCCGTAAGCGTTCTCGCAAGCGTTCCCGCTCGCGTCGTCGTCTTTCGGGAGGTTCGATGCTGGGTCTTTTTTAAATAGAGTCCAGAGCCATAGCTACTTTTTTTATTTTTGAAGAATAAAGAAAGAATGTCTTACGTAAAAATAAGTGAATTTGGAAAAGCGGCGGCGTACGCACCTGTAAATAACCCGCTTTCCTACGGCCTGAGCGGCGGAATGGATAACCTGTTTATGCACGGAAGTAAAAACATCGATTCCAACTCTTTGGAGTTTCAAACATACGCGGCAGAGTACTGCGCAAAAGGTTTCGACAACTACTGCAAGGTTATGACCGGAAACAACACCCCCCAGTACTTTCCCAATCTGGTGCACGGTTGCACCGGTCGGCGAAACACGATGCCGGAGCAGATGACTCAGGGCGATGTGATATTGCTGAACACGGCGCGCGTGAAGTACCTGATGAAGATGCGTAACAGCGTGGCGAACAGGATTCCGTTCGACCCCACTGTGGCGGCGTCGCCGTTGATCACCGTGTACACGGGCGAGTACATGATTCCGGAGTACTCTATTCCGAAAGGGCACGATGTGGACAACGACCCGGTCATGCAGCGTCTTCTGAACAAGCCTATGCTCGGCCTGGAGCTGCTGCTCAACATCTACTCGAACATGAAGAGTCAAAAGCGTCTGGGGGAGTTGAAAGGCACGAAGCTCGGAATGTTTTACGACAATTTGATCAAGAACGCGTCCAAGAGCAAAAACTCCACGATGGAAACGGTTCAGTCAGTGTTTCCCAATGCGGGAGCTCGGGTTCTGCCGTCGGAAGGAAAGGTGGTGATGGGCAGAACCACGCGAGGCGGCGGGGGCAGATAAAATAATGAAATGCGTATAATAAATGAGTTTAGAAGGTTTATCCGCGAATTTGAAAAAGCTGCTTGATGACAAAGAAGAATCAGAGAACACGAGCGAATGGCTTGTGCGAAAGGTGCCTTATCTGATGGCAGCCGTAGAAGACGTGAATTCTGTTCACGAACTTTCAGGGGATGAGAAGAAACGACTTGTGATCAAGGTGATCTGCGATTACATCAACGAAGAGGAAGAGCCGTGGGATCACGCGGCGCTGTATTTTGCGCAAAACGTGCTGCCCGCGCTCATAGACACCCTTGTTTCGGTTGATAAGCACGAGATTCGCATAAAAGCGAAACGCTGCTTCTCGAAAATTTTTGCTTGCTGCATCGTTTAAAATTTTATACTCAAAGTATAAAATGATGATAAGAACTGAACGATCGTTTAAAGTGGTGTTGCTGGGCTCAACGGCAGTGGGCAAAAGTTCGATTATGAAAAGGGTCACAGACGACACCTTCAACACGCACGAAGAGAGTACGATAGGCGCCGCTTTTTACACCAAACGGTATCCGGACGACGTGACGTTGCAGATTTGGGACACGGCGGGGCAAGAAAGATACGCCGGTCTGGCTCCTATGTACTACAGAGGAGCCGATGCTATAGTCAGCGTGTACGACGTCACCAGCAAAGAAACCTACTTGAGAGCGCTGAACTGGATAAAAGAAACGTGCGGAAGCATAGATTTGGAAGGGAGGACGAGGGTGTTTTCCGTTCTGGTGGGCAACAAGATCGATTGCGACGACAGCGAGCGAGAGGTGACGAAAGAGATGGGCGAAAGAGGCACTTCGGAGGGACTGGGTACCGCCCACCTCTTTATGGAAACTTCCGCTAAAAGCGGCGAAAACGTGCATATTGTTTTTAAAAAGATTGCACAGCACCTTCTGGAGCAGGCTCGAGAATTGTCCGAGTCGGACGATCCACGAGAATTCTTCTTGGATCAGCCGCCCGCTTCATCAAGAATGTGTTGCTGATTTTTTTTTTAAGTAGTAATAAATGGCAAAGAACAAGAAAAAAATGAACGAAGCGATTATGTGGCTCGTCGCCGCTCTCGCTATAGCCGGCGTCGCGTACGGCGTGGTGTTTTTATTGACGGGGGGCTCGTGTAGCAAGGCGGACTGCAGTAAAGCCTTGTGGAAGGCGGGCTGCGAGAAACGTTGCGGCAAAAAGGAAAAATATCTTTTAGGCAACGAGAAACAAGTATTTGTAAAGCCTGGTACAGGTGGCGATACAGGAAAATTCGTCCCAGCAACCTGGCCAGACGAGTGTGGCACTTGGATGGTTCTTCAAGGAAACGTTGGAGCCGATGGTCATTGCTCTAATTAGATCTTCTGCTTCTACTATATTTTATACTTTTGGTGAGTATAAAATAATACCTGAGATGTCCGTCAAACACGATGTATGCGCTTGGTTTCTACAGCGTGTCGTCAATCGAATTAGTAGGCAAATTGTGTTTATAATTTGATTCGATTTATCACGTCATACATTCCTTTTTCTCTTCCGTCGCGCCGCCAAGATGCGGCTCCTCGTCGGAGGAAATCTCTTCTATGCGCGGCTTGTTCTCACAATTTCTGCAGGTATTTTGCCAGGGAAACGGGGGTTTCACCGTGAGTTTTAGAAAGGCCTCTTTCGTGGGCAGGAGAGCATCGCAGACGGGGCATTGAATAAAGTTTTCTCCGTCTCTGATCATAAATCCACACCTGGAAAAGATGTCGCAAATGCCGCTCAGCACGGCTGTGGAGGGATCAGGCTTGTCTTTCGTTCCACTCGGAACACTGCGCACCATAAGAATTTGAGCGGGCTCCGTCTTCATCATCTTCGCCATCTCGACCCAGGTGCATGTGAGGTGCGGGTAGTCGTCCGAGTATCTCTCGGCAAACCCTAGAATCCAATCGGGGTAGTTTTTATGGGCGTATTCCAAAACGTCTTTCAAGGTAGCCAGTTTTCCCAAATCTTGCATTGTAACATGTGGCGGATCTTTCATTATTTTTAATACATAATTTTATCGATTTAAGCTGTTAATGTACGACGGGCATCGAACCGACATTGGCGTATCCACTCTCCGGACCGCCTCTGTCCGTGCAGGGTTTGAGGTTGACATTGACTGTTCTCGTGTTGTAGCTCTTCCCGGGCATAGTGCCTCGTTCCCAAGAGAAATTAGGCACATTTCTGGGTCGGTTGGCGACTTTGTTTTCGACACCGCGCTTGAATTTGGTATTGTCTCGAATGGGAGCCATGACTTCTTCGACGTCTAGACAGTATTTCTTCAGATGTCTCTTTGAATCAACGGTCGACACGTTGTCCGACCGACGACGCCTGTCGACGAGATTGGTGAACGCTTCCGCCGCAAGGTTGTCCGTGATTGCATACTTTAGCTCGTACGGAGCCTCCATGGGTCTGACCTTCTTGATAGCTTTCGTTCCCGCCGTTTCCGTGTTGATCAACACATTCTTGACCTGCCTGTAGTCCTTTGCATCGCCGCGCACAGCCAAACTCTTTGTCCAGTCCGCGAAGCCTGCGCGCCCCTGCACTTCAGTCGCCTCGCGCGGCTGTCTGGAAAGTGGCATGGTTTCGCGCTGCGTGAGCACAGGAGGTCTGAACGCGCCGTCGCGCATAATTCGGTAGGGAAGCATCGTTTCGCCGTTTCCAAAGTTCCTGGTGGAGTCCGCTGAAGATCCGTTGCCCATATGTCTGCCGTGGCCTCCCTGGTTCGTGTACATGACACTGACAGCCGGATTTGTACCGCGAGCGTACACGCGAATGGCTTCCGCCGCCCTGTCGTGCGCCGCGTCTACGTCTTCAACGATAACCGACGTGGATCCGACCTTGTCTTTTCGTCGAGTATGAATAGATTTCGGAGGATCCTTCATTATGTTCATAGAGTTTCCCCAGCTTTCGACAGATGGAAACGTCACCGTTCCGCTGCCGTGTCCCAAAATTGCAGAGTATGATATGCTCATTCTTCTTTATTTACAAAGTCCTTTTAATTAAATTAATCTGACAGAGGCACGAAGTGAACATTACGCTCCGTTTATTAAAAAAAATAACGCGTAAATACTCCATCTATAGCTTGTCCATCAGTTTCAAAAACGTCCAGCGCATCTCCTCCGTGAATAGCCGCATTTATCGTGTTCACCAAAACAGGAAGAATCTTTTCTAACTTAGGCTTGAAATATTCGGTTGGTTCCCACACTTGCTCGCGTCGCATTCCGTCAATATCCAGACCTGTCGAAGGACCGTTGTTCTTCTTCGCAAACATCGGTTCGTTGCCGTCTGGATTTATTCGGAATACGTACAGATTGGGCTGGTTTAATTCATCTTCGCACCATTTTTTGATTACCATCAGATGAGACAGCTCGGACATTTCAGAACGATCTCGATGTCCATTCTCGTCGAACTCGAGCAAAACTGCACATCTAGGGAAATTGAACAGCATATCCGGTCGTCGCTTCAACTGACAACTGCTAACATTAAAGTCATTGCCTAGGTAGTACTGATCAAATTCGTCGTGGCTAAGGTGTAAATAGTTGGGTAAAACTGCGATCAAATTTCCCAAGTAAATTTTCTCGCGACGAATTGCGCGACACATCCTAGCTTCGTTGTAAAAGTGTTGCCAGCATAATGGTTCGCCACCATCGCCCCTAAAATGTGCCCTAGGAATATCGGCAACATTTGTTTCGCGAGCCCAATCATGATCAGTGTGAGTGCATCTTGGACTTTTCACGTCAATCATTCCTGGCTCTTTGCACTCAGAACAACAAATCGCTTTGGATTCTCCTTCAAAGTTGAAAGTAGGTATTTTGCCGCATTCGCATCTTGGATTTTTCACGTCAATCATTCCTGGCTCTTTGCACTCAGAACAACAAATCGCTTTGGATTCTCCTGCAAAGTTGAAAGCAGGTTGATTTTTGCCGCATTTGCATCTTGGATTTTTCACGTCAATCATTCCTGGCTCTTTGCACTCAGAACAACAAATCGCTTTGGATTCTCCTTCAAAGTTGAAATAAGGTCGACTTTTGCCGCATTCGCATTTTGGACTTTTCACGTCAATCATTCCTGGCTCTTTGCACTTAGAACAACGAATCCCTTTGGATTCTCCTTCAAAGTTGAAATGAGGTCTTGTGCCGCATTTGCAAACGCGGCGCCATGTTTTTCCATCGAATTTGTAAAAAAATCCATTGTTTCTTTGTATAATTTGACCTTTGGTTTCGTTTGCCATTTTTATTTTTAATTTTCCCCACGTATGAATCATTTTTAGCATATAGTGCGGATAATAAATGTCCAAAGAGTGTCCCATATGCTACGAGGTTTGCGACGATCCAGTTACACTTGATTGTCAGCATTCATTCTGCCGCTCGTGCGTTGGTCAATTGCGTTCTCGAACCTGTCCGATGTGCCGTTCTCCTATAGACTCTTACATGGACATATTGTTGCCTCCTAGCTCCGGGTTTCCCGCTCCTCCCCCATCCCCAATTATTCGGCAGCGGCGCAGACGAAGGCGACGCAGGTGGGATGGGAGACGCTCAGCTAACCCTGAAAGCAAAACTGAAAGCAACACTGAAAGCAAGCGTCCAGACGCTTCGCGTCATCGCGAAGCAGTTCCTTGGCCGAACGATTCTCAAAGACAAAAGAAACGTGCGAGGTGGTGACGGAATCTATAACAGAACTTAAATAACGACTTTTGTTAAATAAAGATGATACGTCAAGAATGTTTGAAAAAAGACGGAACCGCGTACAAAAGAAAATGCGATTCGTACACGTCGAAACGAAACCCCCCTTGCACGTGGGATCCAGACGAAAAGAAATGCTACGAAAAAGTACTTTCGGAGAGCAAAGAGGAGAGCAAGCAGCAGGAGAGCAAAGAACGGGAAAGCCCTAGGAAAAGACCCTGCAAAGGCCTTCGCAAAAAACCCGGCGGAAAAAAACCTGTGTGCGAAGAACAAGATCATTGCACGTGGACAAAAGGCAAAGGGTGCGAAGACAAAAAGGTGAACGAGAGCAAAGAGCAGGAGAGCAAAGAGCAGGAGAGCAAAGAGCAGGAGAGCAAGGAGCAGGAGAGCAAGGAGCAGGAGAGCAAGGAGCAGGATATCAGCACTGTCATAAAGATACAAGCGATGATTCGTGGCCGGGCTGCTAGAAACATTGCGGCCAGGAAACGCAGGAAAAAGAGATTGAAATCCAAAAAGAAAAAGAAAAAGAAAAAGAAGAGCAGTAGCGATTACTCAGATTATTTTATTGGTTCTTATCCGCAGATATCCACAGTTCGAGAATTCAACCCGGAGATATGGAGAAGAAAAGAGTTTCACAAAGGAGGCGAGTACGCGGGATTGAAGTCCCATCAGAGGCTTATTCAACGGTACACAAGTCCAGTCACGCCGTACGACGAGGTTCTTCTGTTTCACGCGATGGGATCTGGGAAAACGCGAAGTGCTCTTTCGGCCGCGGAAAATGCGTTGGCTGCGTCTTCCTCGGGAAGTCCCGTCATCAACCGTGTGTTCGTGGTCGGGAAAACGTCAAAGAATGTCAGAATTATCTTTACAGAAGAGCTCAAGAAGATGCTTCGCGCCCGACTGGGAGTGGACAAGCTGACCGAAGACCAGAAGAGTAAACTAGAGAAGCACATCAAGAACAGGTACAAGTTTCTGTCCTACGGGACGATGGGAAGCGGTTCCTCCCCGTACAGCATAGGAGGTAAGAGCGTTTTCAGTTTGTTGAAACTGTTCGACAAGTCTATGTTCATTCTGGACGAAGCCCACAACCTGACGACCGACGTGGGGGAATCTCAGAAACAAAGTATTTGGAAAAGGTTTCAGAAGCTGTTTGACATTCTCCCGAATCGAAAAATTATTCTGTTGAGCGGGACTCCGATGATAAATCAATCGAAAGATATTATACCTCTGTTGAATCTGATTCTTCCTCCGGGGAAAAAGATGACGAAAAAGAAACCGCTGCTCAAGCAACTCCGCAGCGCCATCGTGGGACGCGTCAGTTATGTAAAAGAAGACATCGCGGGAGATTTGCCCAAAGCCGTGTACGACGGGGTGCTTTCGTCTCCTATGCAGAACTTCAAGCTCGTGTACTTGGCAATGTCGCCGTTCCAGTCAGCGGCCTATCGGCAGGCTCTTGTGAATTCACAACAAGGCGACGAAACCACCTTCGACTTGGAATTGCAGAGAGCGGCTCTCTTCGCTTTCCCTTCCAGAGACGGCGGAGTCGGGTCGGTCGCCGACTGGACTCAAAACGGCAAGTTGAGGTCGTCGTTCTGGGAAGAGTTGAAAACGGATGGCAAGTTTGACATCAAGAAGCTTTGCAAGTTCAGCTGCAAGTTTGCCGAAGTGGTGAAAGCTGCCGAAACGGGGCCGTGGCCTATTTACGTCTACAGCAATATAGTGGAGGGGTCGCGTTTCAAAAACTCGGTCAGCGGAGCGTGGGAGAACACGGTCAGCGGCGCGGGTCTCAAACTGCTCAGTTTGATTCTTGAGAAATGGGGGTTTTATCGGTTCAAGTCGAGCAGCACTTCCAAACGAAAGCGGTACATGTACTTCACGGGGAGTTCGAGCGACAGACCTTCAGCCTCTGTGATCAATTTGTTCAACGCGCCTGGACGCAACTCGAACGGTGAGATTTGCAGGGTCGTGCTGGGATCGGAGGCGTCCAGCGAGGGGTACACGTTTCGAAATGTGAAGAGAGAGATCGTCCTCACTCCTCATCACCACTACGCGCAGATTGCCCAGGCGCTGGCCAGAGGCATTCGAGTCGGGGCGCACGATCGCGGAGACAACGTGAGAGGCGCTGGACGGGTGCACATTTCCAGACTGGCAGCCGTTCCCGTTCCTTCGGACAAGAAGATAAAGTGCGGCTCGCAGATAAAAGATCAGAGCGTGCTGAACCGCGTGAGCGAAAAGAACAATATAGACGTCAGAATGTACAAGCGGTCAGAGAAGAAAGACATAGAGATCAAGCACGTGGAGAATATGATCAAGAGATACGCGTTCGATTGCGCGTTCAACTTTGATATAAACAGCCGACCCGACGGCGACGACGATTCGCGCGACTGCGACTATAAAGAGTGCGCGTACAAGTGCAAAGGGATGCAGAAGTACGAGGCTGAAGACGAGATGGGCTACGTCATTTCCGAAAACCAGTTGGTCGACTACACGTGGAATAAGTATTATGCCCCGAACATAAGCGCTCAAATAAAAAACCAATTCAGAACGGTAGACCAGTTGTCCGTGAACAATCTTGCCGAAGTGTTGGATTTGGCGCCTGTCGTGGTGCTGAACGCTCTCTCCGAGATCATCGAGAACAGAGAGCCCGTCGCTTCCAGATCGGGAAAGCTGTGCTACCTCTGCAGCTACGGAGAAAACATCTTTCTCACGTTTGACATTGTAGAGCCGGTGGGCATTTCGGCGGTGTCAGCCCTCTACTACGTGCAAAATCCGGTCACCCACACGGCTATGACCAACCGAGAGTACATAAAGACGGCCAAGTACAACAATGCCAAGAGAAACCTGCGGGATTACCTGAACAATCCCGACCAGTTTCTTCAAAAGGACAATGCGCTTTGCGGAAACTGCCCGAACATCTCCACGCTCCCTCTTCTCTTGCAGGAGAAGTTGTTGGAGACCGCGGTGGCTTACATTCGAAAGCACCGAAACACGCCTCGGCAGAACACGAACAAGTTCGACCTGGCGTTGAAGATAAAGCTGTACTACTCGATGGCGTTGTTCGAGGTGAAGGACGTGCTCGTTTCCGCGTTGCTGTTTACGTTTGGGAATAGTACGTCGTCGCGGAGCAGTTTGCGGATGTTTGAGAACAGCGCTTGGAAAGACGCATCCGACGAGGTGTTGACCGAGTACAAGAGGAAGTACGAGTTTACCCCTCGAAAGAGAGCAGCGTTGAACGACAAGTCCTACGGTCTGTACAATTACACGAGCTGCACCTTTTGCATCGTGGAACCGTCAAAGAACAAAAAGAAATCGGCAAAGACCCTGAATATGGGCAGGAACGCGTACACGTTTAACCAAAAGGCGCTTGTGCAAATTTTCGAAAAGGAAAACATAGACGCGGCGGGTGTCAAAGTGGACGAAACCTTTTTCGACCAAGACAACGCGTACTTTCCGTGGATCGGCGGCACGGCACAGCCAGAGATCAACCCGAACAAAAGCATGGACAAGCAGGCAAAGCCGGTGCTGTCCGGACTGCTTTTGCTCGCGTGGAAAAAGCAAGACAAGATTTACCTGGACAAAAACTGCGGCGTCACGGAAAAGAAAAGAGTAAAGGCTAGCGGGAACTTGTAATAAATAAATATAAACGAGTATATAAAAATGCAAACAACACCACCTGTTATGAACTGTCCTTGTGACAGAGCTTATTTAGCCGGAAAGTGTGGGTGCGCGATCAAGAGCAACACCCATTATTACCAAAGCGCGTGCGCCTGTGTAGATATTGACAGAAACTATTTTTCGATTGGATCGAATTGTAAAGAAGGCGAAGTTCCATTTCAAGAAAATACAAAATTGAACTGGCCAGTGATGGCGTATACGTGTAATTACCAATTATCTCCGTCTCAAACGGTCGCTGATTGCCCGCCGCTTCCTCCAAATGCTACGGGAACCATTATAGCGGAAGAAGATCCGGTTTGGGGAAAACTGTGCAAAATCCAGTGTGCTAACGAAACCGGAAAAGGTGGGTCTACATGCCCGGGCGTCAGGAGCGGAACTTTACCCGGGGATCAAGACTGCGCTGCTAGTTCACATGGAACAGGGGATGAGGCTCTTCGTTGTTTCCCCGATGGCAACGTCCACCCGAGCCCTTACCCGGCCATATGTTCGTTTTGGTACATGATTCACGCAGGGAAAAATGGATGGGACGGCATAAATCAGAATCCATTGCAACAAACGGATCAAAAGCCAACTGAGCCATGCAAACACGGAACGCCGAGCGATTACGGAGAGTGTGTAAAATGCATATACGATAATTGGGGAGAAACTTGCGTACGACCCGACGGAAAAAGTTGTGATTTTTTGAGCGAGAGTGGAATTAAACATATTAACGAAAACTCGATCATTAATTATTGCAAGTACGGAATCCGCGGACCAACGTCGTAAATTACTTTTCATTTTAAACTCGTGTAAAAGTTTAAAATCAGTTTACTCACTCACTTACTGTAATCAGGGATAGGCAGTTCCTGTGGGACAGTGACGATATTGTCCAAATCTTCCTTCAAGTACCCAAAACGCTTGTACCACTCTTCCCCGATGACTTCGTTGATCACGTCAAGATCCTCCTTTTCCATAAGAGACGGGTGAAGGCCGTGTCTCACCATGTGGCACACTCGATTGCACGCATCTTTCAAGACTTTGTTCAAATCCTGCTCGCCTGATCCGTAATCAAAGTTGTACATCTGCTCGCCTGCTTTGGCGTACGCTTCTCTCTGTTCAGGAGTGAGCTCGGCTTTTGCTCTTTTGAGCACCGGGTCATCAAATAAATTGTAGACAGCTGGTTGAACAGACTGAGATTGGGATTGGGATTGGGATGAAGCAACTAGTTCTTTTGATTCCATTTTTATTAATCTAATTAATTCGTTTAAATCTAGTCTTCGTAAACATACTCAATATCTTCGTCGTCATCTTCATCGCTGCACGCTTCCTTCTCCTTATCGCAGACCTCGTCATCTTCGCCGTTGTCGACCGCCTCGTCTTCCTCTGCTGCTTCGTCATCTTCGTCCTCCTCCTCCGCCTCTTCGTCCTCTTCCTCTACTTCTTCATCCTCTTCCTCCGCATTGTCCTCGATCTCTTCCTCCTCGTTTTCCTGCACCTTTTCCTCTTCGCTTATGTTTATCGGAATAGCAAACTTCAGTTTGTGTTGGTGACACTTGTCTATGTCCACTCGCCTGAGCGATCCTATCGAGCCGTCTTTCAATTCTCGACCGACCACCATTTTAGTGCCTTTGTCTATGACCAGGCTGTCGTACACATAGTTTCCTAGGGCATTTTTGTTTGCTTTTATTTCAGGCGGTTTTCGATCCTGATCGCTTTTTCCAGAGCTGCCAGACGTCGCGCTGACTATGCGAGCGACCAGATCGCTCTTATTTCCGGTAGTTCTGCATCCGAGCTCTTTGCACTTTTCCTGCAATTCTTTCTTCTTCAACTTCAACAACCTTTTCTCCTCAATCACTGTTTCCGACTTATTCCCAGTTGATACGCCTCGAGCAATGTTTCTCAGATCTTCCAGAGGCAACGAGTACACCTTGGCGACCTTTCGGATGTAGTTGTCCATCTTATCGGCTACCCACGATTCTGCGATTTCAGCAATTTGAATAGCGTTCATTTTTTATTTCCATAATTCTCATTTATTCTAAATCATTTTCGATCCGTAGCGTCGCTCATGCTCCTGTTCTATCCACTTATTTATTTGACGTCTACTCGGGGACTTCTTCCGTTTACTCCTTCGTCGTTTGCTCTTGCTCCGTTTTCTTCTGCTTTTGCTCCGTTTTCTTCTGCTTTTGCTCCGTCTTCTTCTGCTTTTGCTCCGTCTTCTTCTGCTTTTGCTTCTTCTTCGTTTACTCCTTCTTCGTTTGCTTTTGCTCCTTCGTCTGCATCTACGGCGGCTTTTGCGCTTTTTACGTTTTGTGCTTCTCCAGCATCCTTTCCACGCTCTACCAGGAGGTTTAGGGTCGTTCGAAGGAGGCGACCATTTGTACTGCATCATTGCTGAACCGTAACCGCATTTCAAACACTCATCCCTTTCCCCGTAGCGTCCATAACCGTCCGGAAGCTGTTGTTTGTTTCCGCAATAAATTTTTTCCATTTATTATAATCTTATTTTTTGTATTTATGAAGAAACACCATACTAGTAAACAGATAGAATTGAATGAAAAACAGCAACAGCACTATCAAGTTTCCGAATATGATTGAAGCTTCTTTACGACAAACAAATAATTTCTGGGCAAAGGTGTTCGAGAACTTGGCTTTCGGAAGAGCACCGCCGGGCTGTTTTATCACGTCTAGTTCGTTTTTGGTGTGCAAATCGAAGGGCTGTTCTTTCTCTTACTTTTTGAACAATGACAAAAGCGCCGACGAATTGAGCCGCGAGATCGTAGAGATCTTTACGAAAAAGCTCAACTACATGTCGATCCAAGACAGAGTTTCAAAATTGAATTCTTTTTTGGACATCAAGAACCGATTGAAGAAAAAGTACTTGGAGAATCAGTGGACGGATTTCAAAAAGAAGAAGCACAAAGATCAGCTAGTCGCGTCGTACGTGATACGTTTGACGGAAAACAACCCGAATGTTGTCGAGAAACAAGTGTTGCTTTCTGTTATCTATATGGGGTTGATCTTCAAAAAGATAGCGTCCCAAGACATCTACATTGAAAATGGAGAAATCGAAAACATCCAGTCTCTCGTAAAATGCAAAAACGAGTGGAAGATTTCAGAATCAAAGCAACACCAACTAAAGAAAACAGCTTCTCGATCTTTCCCCAAAAAAAAGACTTTACGCTGCTTGTGGAATAAATAAAAACAGTGACATTCTAAAAGTCAGCCATCCAGTCATCAACATCGTCGCCTTTCGTTTCGGTTATTACCTCTTCCTTTTCTTCTTTTTCTTCAACAACCTCCTGCTTTTCTTCCACGACCTCTTCCATTTCGATCTCGGCGTCTTCTTCCTCAATCATGTCTTTGAAAAGATACCCCAAGTACAGAGCGAAGGGTCTGAGGTCTTGTATTCTAAAGTCGTCGAGGTTGGAAATCGCGTACAGCCTTCCTTGGGTAAAGGAAGGTATGTTTTCAAAGTCGTTGGTGCACATTTTCTGCACATTTTTCCTGAATCTGTCTACTTTGCTGTCGTTGGCGTCTATTCTCCAATCTAGCTCACTTCTCGCGTTCCACTGCTGTCGTCCTGCGACGCGCTCTTCTTTGGACTCGCCGGCCTCTTCGTCGAAACCGCTGCGGGTCAGAGGAAGGAGTTCGTTCACGAGAACGGCGTAAGAGACTATGTCAGCGGGCAGAATCTGACCTTTTTCCATCTCGCGCAAGTATTTGTTTTCGATCGACATCGGATCCCCTTGAATGCTTCTGACGGAATACCCGGCTTCGCTGTTCCACGTGTAGTAGTTTGCGACAAAATTATCAAATCGTTGCTTTGAACTCATTTATTAAATTGAAAATAGTCTTTAAAGACGTATTATTTGGTTATCAAATAATACGATGGAAGAAATCAAAATATTGAGCATGGATATGGGCACCAAAAACTTTGCGTTTTGGGTGGACGCATACCCCCAGAACGTCCTGGAACAAAAGAACACGCTCGAGTACCTGCCGGACGGTCGACCCACGGAAAAGACGGCCAGATTGATAGAGGCGATGTCGTCGGCAGGCCGCACTGTTTTGTTTGCCAACACGGACGTGTCTTGCGGCGACGACACGAAAACAGTGGTCAGCGGCGACACCTTGTGCACGATCACCGAGCTGCTGGACTACCACAAGGACATTTTCTCTCAGTGCGACTACATCGTGGTGGAAACTCAGATGCAGTTCGGGAAACTGCGCAATCCCAAAGCCATTCGGGTCGCGCACCACGTGCAGTCCTACTTTTACATTATGTTCGGGAGACTGGCGAGGGTGATCGATTTCCCCGCCTACAACAAGACGCAGGTGCTCGGCGCTCCCAAAGTGCCTTCGGTCACTAAGAAGGGGTTCACGCGCTACAAAGCGGTGGACAAGCCGACGAGGAAAAAATGGGCGTGCACGGTGGCCGAAGACATTCTTCTGGCTAGACGGGACTGGGACTCAATAGACAAGTTGGAGGATATGAAAAAGAAAGACGACGTGTCCGATTGTCTTCTTCAAAGCATAGCTTTCCTTCTATTGCAGTCGTCGTCGTCGTCGTCGGAGTATTCCCATTCTAGACGATCGTCGTCGCGCGGATTACTGACGGGGGGCGTGAAAGCGGGGAAGGCGTCGGAATAGTATCCGTCTCTGGTCTTGCGTTCTGCGGGTTCTTCGAAATAGATGTTCGGGTACTCGGTGGCGCAAGGGTTGTCCATTTCTATGGCTATGCTTATTTGGTCTAGTTTTGGAAGCAGTTTCAGAATTAAAAAAAAAGGTGCTATGACTATTCCCAGCAATTCCATCGCCACGTGAACCCACCTCAAGTTGAGGTAGCGTTCGACTTCCGCGCAGTCTTTTCCCATCTTCGATTTGATCTTTTTCTCCAACTTTTTGATGCCAGACGCTTCCGTCTTTTTATTGTTGCTCAATCCGAGCATCAAGCATGCGGAAAGAGCCCCCGTCATAACCCCCATAGGCTCGTTCCACACACCTTCTTCCATGGAAATGAAAGAGACGAGCGCGCAGGTGATCAGCCCGCACGTGATAATAAATTGAAAAATGTTCAAGCAGCACTCCACCAAACTCGAATACTTCCTGCTTTTCTTGACTATTTCCACGCTTTCTTGAATACGTCGAAGTCGACGGTTGAACAGGTGAGGAAGCTCGTTCTTCTTTCTGAGAGAGTACTGCGCGCCCACCGACCACGTATACTTTTCCGCGCCGTTTCTCGCCTTGTGATCGTGAAACTCCTGAATGAGAACTCGCGTCAAGTAGTAGAGTATAAAAAATGGCGACGTCAGTATCAGTAAAGCGGCCACTCGGCGTATTCTGGAACTGGACACGGCCAAGTCGAGCGTGTCTCCGGGACCGTCTATCTCCAGATTCAACGCGCTCGCATCTAAGATCACGCCCCTTCTTGATATGCTCAATGTGCTTTGAATCGCCCAGACCAAGTACCTGCTCACCCAGATGGACGACGGGTCTATGTTGAGCAGTTTGAACACAAGGGCGGTTTGCCGCGTTTCCGCGCACAGAAAAAAGGCTATGTTTTCAGGGTTTGAAATGTTCATCGTGACGTTTGCCGCGATAGTGTCCCATTTGCTCGAGCCGTCCAACGGACACTCTCCTATTCGGGCATTGACTACGTCCTTTATATGCGCCGCCTTTCTGCATCTGAAAACAGAGGCAATCACGCTCCACAACATAATAGTGAAAGTGACTAACAGGTTGGAGTACAGCGCCACCGAACATAAAAAAATATTTTTGCAAGGATCGCGAGATCTGGGCGTGAACCATCTTTCCTGCGCAGGTGATTCTATCACAGCTTGCCAATTTACTCGGAACAGAAGAATGTACATGTAAACGATCAGAAAAAGGGAACACAGACTGCTCGTCAAACCGTTTGCTCGGATAGACTTTGGACCGCCTCTGTTATAAACCCAGTACACGTCTTTTATTTCTGTTAAATTTAACGAATTGTAATTCGTATCCATTTATTGGATAGGAAAATTTCATTTAGACTAACTTGTTTAGAGCTCCAGAAGGAGAAGGACGACCAGGCCGAACACCACGGTGTGAACGACGCGGCCGAGCTTGGTCGGGCGCATCACATCCTCCTGCTTTCCGGCCGGACCAACCTTGCACTTGGACGCGATGTGACCGGACTTCTTGGAAACCTTACTTACCACCTTATCGACGAGACCGTACACGGGACCGGAACCAACAATGTAAAAGAGAAGAGCTGCAATGAGAGCTCCTACGGCTTTTGCTTCGAGACTACCTTTTTTCATTATTTATTAATAACTATAATTTTTTTTTTATTGTACTCGCTTTATTCACTTGAAAATGATCATCTAAAAAGTAAATATTTATAATCAACTATAATGTCTACTTCTACTCAGAAAAATACCATTACATCTTCATCAGCGGCGGAGCCGCCTCACGGAACAGCGTCTAAAAAGCGCGTTGCTCTCAACCGCCCTGCCGCGTCCAAGAATCGCAGGCCTCGCACGACTATGCTCAGGGGAAATTTCCAACTGTACAACGAGTCGGGAAATCTGAAACTTTTCAGCGAGCCGAACGGGGGTCAAAAAGGCGCAGTTTTTTTCAAAAACCGGCAGGTGATGCGTCCCTTTCCGCGCGTGAAAGATGTAAAGGTCACTTCGGCAACAAAGCTTCCTTTCACGGACGAAGAAGTCTCCGAAATGGTTTTCAGCGACCATCACGAAGGGGCTCTTATACGGGTGTACTACGCCGATGGCAGCTGGCAAGTGTCGACGCAGAGGAAGATCGACGCCTTCAAAAGTCGATGGAGCGGTTCGGAAAGTTTCGGAGAACTGTGGAACAAAGCGCTGGAAGAACAAGTCAAGAGCAACCCGGCGTTTGCGGCTCGGGTTCAAGCGTCGGCTGAAACGAATCTGCTTAGCTCCTTTTTTAATACGCTGGACACCAACAAGCAGTATCTGTTTGTGGTCGCACACAACGAGGCAAACCGTCTAGTCTGCGACGCACCAGAGGTGCCTACCGTGTTCCACGTCGGCACGTTTTCGGACGGATTTCTTAAAACAATGGACAATCTCTCGACGTGCACGATAGACCTTCCCACACCCAAAGTGCACCGGTTTTCCACAGCGTCCGAGCTGAGAGATCACGTCCTGAATTTGGATACCCGTCAGCTGAGCGGATGTCTGGGGAAAACCAGGGACAACAAGTGGTACAAGTTTCAGAATGAAGTGTATCTCCAGAAGGAAACGGTTCGAGGAAACGAACCCAGTCTGAGGTTCCGCTACCTGCAAGTCCGACTAGACGGAGCGACAGTGGACGACCTTTACCGACTTTTCCCCAAACACGCGCCGGTCTTCGACGAGTGCGAAGATCATCTGTACGCGATCGCAAAGTACATCCACAAGGCGTATATGGATAGGTTCATTCGTCGACAGTTTGTTCAACTGGAGCGCGAGTTTTTCTCGATCATGCGCATTTGCCACGAATGGCACAAAACAGATCGTCAGAACAACAAAGTAACGCTGGACAAGGTGATCGAAGTACTCAATACAAGATACGACCACGTCCTGAACAAGATGATCAGGATGTACAAAGTTATCGTAAGAAATGGGGAAAATAACCAAGAACTAGAAAGAAATCATTAACATTTTGAAAGTTTTTTTGTTTTGCTAAATAAAGATAAAAATATGTCTGGAATGCCATCTCTTGAATCATCAATTCGTACGTGCCAGGTCGACACCGCGTGGGCCAATCGTGCACAAAGCGACCGTTTTTTAAATTCTAACGCGTTAACGTGCCCTACTTGGGGCGGAACCGACCTCGCCGGAAGACAGGTTTGCCCGGATTCTTTCTGGACCAAATCGCCCGGCTGCAACTCTGCGCTCGACAGAGTCGCGGTTGAAAACGCGGTTTCCCGTCCTCTTTACTTCGAATACATCGCTCTCAACTCCCAGGGTCTCAACGGCAGCATGTACGGTACCGGCGGCTGCGGCGGCAAGGCTCAGTCGCAGAACCGCGACCGCATGCTCGCTCACACGCAAGATTACACGGGGAACTTCAACAACGCTCTCGGCGGAAACGTCATCGGAGCGTGCGCGCCCGGTGATATGGGCTTTGCGCAGTATCAGCAGGCCGCTAGGCAGAAAGTGGCCGCTCAGTCGCAGATGCAGACGGAGTACATGAAGAGGGGAGCCGGCTTTGCGTAAACATTCACTTTTCACAGTCTAAATAGACTATTTCCTAACCCAAAGGTTAGGAAATTTTTAATTGGTTTTAATAAAATGCCACCACCGCCAGACAAATCGCCGTGTTCAACAATTACCGGAGATAAGTATAAGTACTACAAAGAAACCTGCTCAGATATGCAAAACCCGGTTGAATGCAGTACAGATTGCGTTCAAAGAGTTGGTCGTCTAAATAACGAAAAACCAGCCTGCTATAAGCCAGCACAATTTTGGTGTGCGTGTCAAGGCGCGAACCACGCTCAAGTGTCCGCTGGATATCTTCCTGCATATTGCGATACTCCTAACAGGCTGTACACTTGGCGACTAAATGGTCCTAGAACCGATTGCCTAACACAGTATGAACCAGACGAAAGTAAACAGAAAACCTACACATACTGTATGAACAGTAGAAATCCTGAAAAGTGTTTGGAAGACCACTGTCTCTCGGAAGCATTAGCGTGCAATAACGATGCAACTTGTGTTCGATGGTTAGAATGTCTTGAAAGGGGAACTTCACCGTCCCAATGTCCCGGTGCGCAAAGTGTGCCGGCTAGAAATATTGTTGATTGCGCCCACCGAAACGAATGTCCGATTGGATTCTAAAAATGATGTGTGCAATTGACTATTTTAAAAGCAAATGACTATCAAAAACTTGACTAAATTTCTGAACGAGAAATACCCCGAAGTTTTTGACCGCGGGGTAAAGTTGAGCGAGTACGCGGCTAAAAAAATAGCCATAGATACAGCCATCTTTATGTGCAAGTTCAAAGCCTCCAACAGCGAAACGTGGTTGGAAGGGTTCATCAGTCTGGTCACGTGGATGCGCCGAGAAAACGTGCATCCAGTTTTTGTTATGGACAACGGAGCGCCTCCGGAGAAGGCCGCTGAAAAAAAGAAGAGAGCAGAAGCCAGAAAAAAGCAGGAAAACAGAGCGATCGCTCTTGAAGAGGCGATCGGCGCGTTTCACCTACACGGCGGTTTAGGTGGACTGTCAGAAGAGCACGTTGCGCTTCTGAAAGAAGTGCACCAGAAAGAGGAGAAAAGGGGCGGGCACGATGTATCGGCAAGACGACGCCTTCTGCTTCTCCCCGTCGGACTGAAACAAAAAGAGTTTGACATCGGTCTGGTGGAGACAAAGCTGGAGAGAATGAAAAAGCATATGTTCACCGTAAAGTCGAGCGATTACGATCTTCTCAAAAAGCTCCTGGACGTTCTAAAGGTTCCGTGGATCAATGCACAGGGCGAAGCGGAAAAAGAGTGCGCTAGAATGGTGATTCGAGGAGAAGCCGCCGCAGTCCTGTCCGAAGACAGCGACTGTCTCGCGTACAAGGCGCCTGTTTTTCTGTGCAAGCCGGACTTTGTGTCCAAAACGGTGCGCAGAATCTACTTCTCAAACCTGATAGACACGGTGAATATGACCGAGGAAGAGTTTCTCGACTTTTGCATTATGTGCGGAACCGATTACAACCCGAACGTCCGCGGCATAGGCGTTTGCAAATCTTTCGATTTGATTCAAAAGTGCAAGTCGATAGAAAATCTGCCAGAGAAGATCGACTCCAGCGTTCTGAACTATCAAATCGGGAGAAAACTTTTTTCAATCCCGCCTGAAGGAGACGCGATGACACTTCCCTCTTTGTTCACCGGGGTTCCTCTCGAGACGGAAGTTCGCGCATTTTTTTTCAAACACAATATCCGCACACCGGCAGAGCCAGTGATTCAGGCATTTAAACCTTCAGAATCGTCGTTAACATTTAAAGAGTAAAATAAACTGCAATAAAATGTCTATTCCGCTTACATCTCAAATGTACACAACCTATATTCCGGGCTTCCAACCCACATTGGCTATGCTGGCGCCCCCGCGCGTTTTTACCGAAGAAGAAAAGGCTCGTCGAAAAAGACTGGGTATTCCGCTTCACTCAAGCGATGCAATTTGCGAGATTCACGAGAAGGCCAGGAAGGAAGAGGAGGATAAGATTAGAGAAGAAGAGAGATTGCGAGCAAAAGCGAAGATGGAAGCGAAGATGCGCGCAGAGAAGGCGAGAAAAGAGAAGGAAAAACGAGAACAAGAGCTTCGCGAAAAAATCCGGGCAGAGGCCGAAGCAGAAGCGCTTGCAGAGTTGCAGGCAGAGGAAAAGGCGCGGGAGGAAAAGGCGGCGAAAGAGGCAGTCGAAGAAGAAGTCGACGAGGTGACCG
>Ga0208645_1001435_pt1 | contig 20840 bp, 19 predicted proteins | sample VirMetDEL_Sep_01_FD_184519 | JGI IMG/M metagenome (GOLD analysis project Ga0208645, IMG submission 184519) | Aqueous microbial communities from the Delaware River and Bay under freshwater to marine salinity gradient to study organic matter... | ecosystem: Environmental > Aquatic > Marine >... | reverse complement strand
GCCGGATCGTCGAGTTCTACTACGGAGGCGCGGGTATCCTGCAGGCAGATGACATCGGCATTCTGCGCTTGCAACCAGCTGAGCAAACCCCGCTGCGCCGCCGCTTGAATGCCATTCACGTTGACGCTGATGATCCGCATAAATGGCCCCTAAAAACAAGTGCGTGTATGATAACCCAAGCTCTTTGCAATTAGCTAAATCAGTGTCTTCCGGGAATATTCTTCATGCAGGCGTACCAGCGCGAGTTCATTCGCTTCGCCATCGAACGCGGGGTTCTGCGCTTCGGTGAGTTCACCTTGAAGTCCGGGCGCACCAGCCCCTACTTCTTCAACGCCGGATTGTTCGACAGTGGCGCGGCGCTGGCACAGTTGGGCCGCTTCTACGCCGCAGCTGTTGCCGACAGCGGCATCGATTTCGATGTGATCTTCGGGCCTGCCTACAAAGGTATTCCTCTGGCGGCGGCGACAGCCATCTCGCTGGCTGAGCATCACCAGCGTGACCTGCCTTGGTGCTTTAACCGCAAGGAAGCCAAGGACCATGGCGAAGGGGGGACGTTGGTCGGCGCGCCGCTTAATGGCCGCGTGTTGATCGTCGATGACGTGATCACCGCAGGGACCGCTATTCGCGAAGTCATGCAGATCATTCAGGCCCAGGGCGCGCAAGCCGCTGGCGTGCTGATTGCGCTGAATCGGCAGGAGCGGGGCCAGGGTCAGCTGTCTGCCATTCAAGAAGTAGAGCAGGACTACGGCATGCCCGTCGTGAGCATAGTTTCTCTCACTCAGGTGCTGGAGTTCCTAGGACAGGATGAGCAGCTCAAGCAGCACTTGCCTGCCGTCCAAGCGTATCGCGATCAATATGGCATTTGAGAACTGCGTGCTCGGCCGGTCAGGCCTGATAGGTTGACCTGATCAACGCTATTTCCGACGTTCTGCTTTTTGTCAGTTACTGACCAATTGTGGCTGGTCCGGTGTCCAAACGCGGTCGTCAGTGCGTTGCTGTCGTAGCCGGCCGGCAGCCCTAGTGTAATTAGCCGGGCCGCTTCAGTCTGGCGTGGCCCAGGCAGGCACCTTGCGACTCACGCTTGACCGTTGCTTTGAAAACCAACGAACAGCTCTGCGCAGTTGGTGTGCTTATTGCTGCGCAACTGTGACGGGGTTTGTATAAGCTGAGACCCTTCGGCATTAGGAAGAAACAGGCATTTGGGGCTCGCAGTGCCGCACGCACCGATACGGTAGAGGCTGAAATATGCGAATAGGGAACAGCGCACTGTTGCTGTTGGGTTTACTGGCCTCGACGGCTGCGCAGGCTGAGCTGTATCGGTATGTCGATGACAAGGGCGTTGTGGTCCTTGATCGACATGGTGTGCCGCCGCAGTTCATTGGTCGCGGTTATGAAGTCCTCAACGACCAGGGCCGCGTGACGCAGGTTGTGCCACCAGCGCCGACAGCGCAGGAACGCAAACTGCTGCTGGAAGCCAAAGCCCGAGCTGAGACTGATGCACAGTTGCTGAGACTGTATGCCAGTGTCGCTGATGTGGAACGTGCCAAGGCGCGCAGGCTGTCCGAACTCGACAGCATTATCGGTATCACCCGCGGCAACCTCCAGTCTCTGCGGACGCAACAGGCGAACCTGCAGAGTCAGGCGGCCAACCATGAACGTGCTGGTCGGAAAGTGCCCGAGCAACTACTCGTACAGATCGACAACCTCGCCAAAGAGCAGGCCAGCCTGAGACGGGATGTCGAACGCTACAAGCAAACCCGAAAGCAGGCCGAAGTGAGCTACGGTCTGGAACGTGAGCGAGTGGCCGAGTTGCTCGGTCAGTCGGAGTAGCAGAACCAGAGCCCGACGAAAAAAAGCCCGGCTCTTTTCATCCGAGAAGCCGGGCTTTTTCATGGCTTTTTCAGTGAGGGGCTGAAGCCTTTCGATTGGTGATCAGCGTGCCGACACCGATGTCGGTGAAGATCTCCAGCAAGACCGCATTGGGAACGCGGCCATCGATAATGTGTGCACTGTGCACGCCGCCTTGTACCGCCTCCAGCGCACAGCGAATCTTTGGCAGCATCCCGCCGTAGATCGTGCCGTCGGCAATCAGGTCGTCGACTTGCGCGGTGGTAAGTCCCGTCAGGACATGGCCCTGCTTGTCCATCAGGCCGGCAATGTTGGTTAGCAACATCAGCTTTTCGGACTGCAACGCCTCAGCGACCTTGCCAGCCACCAGGTCGGCATTGATGTTGTAGGACTCGCCGTCCGGACCAACGCCGATGGGCGCAATGACTGGAATGAAATTGCCGCGGACGAGCATTTCCAGCAGCTCGGTATTGACCCCGGTGACTTCGCCAACCTGACCGATGTCGATGATTTCCGGTGAGGTCATTTCAGGTGTCTGACGCGTGGCCTTAAGCTTCTTCGCGCGGATCAGCTTGGCGTCTTTACCTGTCAGTCCGATGGCTGCGCCACCGTGCTGATTGATCAGGCTCACGATGCTCTTGTTGACCTGGCCGCCGAGCACCATCTCCACCACGTCCATGGTCTGACTGTCGGTGACCCGCATGCCGTCGATGAAGTGGCTTTCGATGTTCAGTCGTTTGAGCAGGTCGCCGATCTGCGGGCCGCCGCCGTGCACTACCACCGGGTTAATACCTACCGCTTTCATCAACACGATGTCGCGCGCAAAGCCGGTCTTCAGCTCCTCGCTTTCCATCGCATTGCCGCCGTACTTGATGACCAGCGTCTTGCCGACGAATCGACGGATGTAGGGCAGCGCTTCGGAAAGAACCTGGGCGAATTGGGTGGCGGCTTCACGGCTGAGGGTCATGCAGGGCTCCGCAAGTCAGAACGGCAGGGTGAGATCAGGCGCGACAGTATAGAGCTGGGCGCGGAAGACGTCCTGTATGCGCTTGAGTTCTTCCTCGGTTTCGGCTTCGAAACGCAGCACCAGCACCGGAGTAGTGTTCGAGGCGCGCACAAGGCCCCAGCCTTTCGGGTAATCGACCCGCACACCGTCGAGGGTGGTGATGTTGGCGTCGCCCCAATGGGCGTCGCGATGCAGCGACTCGATGATGGTGAACTTGCTTTCTTCGGTAACCTGAATATTGATCTCGGGTGTCGAGATATCGTTCGGGAAAGCCGAGAAGACTTGCTCCGCGTTGCGCTTGTCCTGGCTGAGGATCTCCAGCAGGCGCACGGCACTGTAGATGCCGTCATCGAAGCCGTACCAGCGCTCCTTGAAAAAGATGTGTCCGCTCATCTCGCCAGCGAGCAGCGCACCGGTTTCCTTCATTTTCTTTTTGATCAGTGAATGCCCGGTCTTCCACATGACCGGACGACCGCCGTAGCCACTGATCAGCGGTGTCAGGCGACGTGTGCATTTGACGTCGAAGATGATGTCGGCGCCGGGGTTGCGCGACACGACATCCTTGGCGAACAGCATCAGCAGGCGGTCGGGGAATACTACGCTGCCCGCATTGGTCACCACGCCGACGCGATCGCCGTCGCCGTCGAAGGCCAGACCGAGGTCTGCATTCTCTGATTTCACCTTGGCGATCAGATCCTCGAGGTTCTCCAGCTTGCCTGGGTCCGGGTGATGGTTGGGGAAATTGCCATCGACCTCGCAGAACAGCGGAATGACCTTGCAGCCCAGGGCTTCAATAAGTTGCGGCGCGATGACGCCCGCGACGCCGTTGCCGCAGTCCACCACCACCTTCATCGGCTTGGCCACGGCGATATCGTCGCGGATTCGCTTGAAGTAGCTCTCCAGTACGTCGACCTGTTCGGCCTGGCCGACTCCTTCGCTGAGGTTGCCGGTTTCGATGCGCTGGCGTAGCGCCTGGATCTGCTCGTTGGCGAGGGTGTCGCCCGCAATGACGATCTTGAAGCCGTTGTAGTCAGGCGGGTTATGGCTGCCGGTGAGCATCACGCCGGATTTTCCGGCCAGAACATTGGCGGCGTAGTAGAGCACTGGGGTCGGGACCATGCCGACGTCGCTGACGCTGCAGCCGCTGTCCACCAACCCTTGGATCAGGTGCTGGACCAACTCAGGGCCGGACAGGCGTCCGTCGCGGCCGACTGATACATTTGGCTCGCCCTGAGCCAGGCTTTCGGACCCTACTGCCCGGCCTATCCAATACGCGGTTTCGGTGGTCAGGCTGTCGCCGACCACGCCACGGATGTCGTAGGCGCGGAAGATGCTTGCAGGCAGTTGCGGGGCTTTAGCGGCGCTCATTGCAGTTTCTCGCTCCTTGGTATCGAGGCCAAGCCAGTCCTGGTCCTCGTCGAGAATGTCGATATCGAGAATGTCGGTGTCCTGGAAAAGAGGGTCGACATATTCGGTAGATGGGGGTTGCCTGACCGCGGCCTGCTCTGTGGTCGGTGCTTTGGTCGACGCCACTCCGGCGGTGCGGAGCGGCAATCGGACCAGGCTTTTCGCCAGTGCATCAAGCGCTGGCAGGCTCAAAGTCGGTGTTTTGATGGTCTTGCCGTTGGAGAGTTCCTGAACCATCTGGCCGAGATGCAAGACATCTTCGCGAAGCCTCCGTTGCTGTGCGCTAAGCACTGCCTGGAGGCCGAGCAGCAAGCCGAACAATGCCGCCAGCGCCGCCACTAGGACGAGTACCGGCGACAGGCCCCCTGCGCCAAGCGCCGGTGCCGGCAGGAAACTGATCTTCCAGTTCGGGTTGTTGCTCGGCAGGTCTATCGCGGAACCGTCCAGTCCGGCTCCGCCACGCTGCACCAGCAACTGTGTCGGGGCGCCGCTGAACTGTTGAGCCAGCCGCAGCTGCCCGGCTTCGCTTGGCAGCTGCGGCAGGGTCGCCAGGAACCGTTCCAGGCTGGTGACCAGCAGCAGTGTGCCCTGAACCGGCTGCTCAGGACTTGGGCGCAATGCGGCGGCGCTGTAGAGCAGCCAGCGTGACCCAACCTTGAACGCTTCGGTAGCGGGCGTTTGCCCATTTTCGGCGCGCTGCAGCATATCCAGCGCGGCAAAATTCAGGGGCCCGGGCCGGCCGACATCCGTTCGCGCCTGGCCGCGAAGGCTGAGGTGGGCATCGATGACGCCGTCCCGGTAGTTCAGCTCGCGTTCGACGGCGCGTATCTGCTGCGGCTGTTCGCTGCGCAGCGCCTCGAGCAGTTGCGGATCGCCGGCGGCGGCGCGCGTGTCTTCGGCCAGTTGGCGCAGGGCCTGATTGATCGCCGAAGCCTGACTTTGGCCCCATGCCTCGGCAAGCGTGCTGGCTTGCTGCTGTTGACTGCTCTGTTGGGCAGTCCAAAGCAACGCTCCCGCCACCACAAGGCCCAGCAGTCCTGGGATCAGGCCGGGTGCGAGGGTCTTAAGGCCGACGCTTCGGCGCGGGCGGGGTGCGGCGGCATCGGCAGGATTGAGAACGGTGTCGTCCTTGGCGGTGCGCTTGAAGAGTTTCATGGAGCCCCTCGGTTCGTCCTGAAAAAAGGCGAGAACTATCTCAGTGGCTGCCCGAGTGGCCGAAGCCGCCGGCGCCCCGCTCACTGTTGTCGAACTCATTTACCAGTTCGAACTGCGCTTGGATCACCGGGACCAGCATCAGTTGGGCGATGCGTTCTCCTATGGCGATGTTGAAGCTGGTCTGGCCGCGGTTCCAGCAGGAGACCATCAGCTCGCCCTGGTAGTCGGAGTCGATCAGGCCGACGAGATTGCCCAGCACGATGCCATGCTTGTGGCCGAGGCCAGAGCGCGGCAGGACCAGCGCCGCGAGGTTTGGGTCGGCAATATGAATGGACAGGCCGGTAGGGATCAGCAAGGTCTGCCCAGGCTCCAGTGTCGTATCGGCTTGCAGCATGGCGCGTAGATCGAGTCCGGCAGAACCGCTGGTGGCGTACTCGGGCAGCGGGAAATCCTTGCCAAGACGGGGGTCGAGAATCTTCGCTTGAAGTTTGTGCATGGTCAGGCCTGATGGTAACGGTCGGCAATAAAGGCGATCAGCTGGCGGGCGATATGTCCCTTGCTGGCTTGGCTGAAGCGGGTTTCGTGTTGCTGGCGGTCAATCACTGTGACGGCGTTTTCTTCGCTGTTGAAGCCAATGCTCGGGTTGGCGACGTCGTTGGCCACGATCAGGTCGAGGTTCTTGTCGCGCAGTTTGCGCGTGGCGTACTCCAGCAGGTTTTCCGTCTCGGCCGCGAAGCCGACGCTGAACGGTCGATCTGCTCGCCCGGCCAGCGTGGCAAGGATGTCCGGATTGCGGACCATTTGCAGAAGCAGGCCGTCGCCCTTGGTGGGGTCTTTCTTCAATTTGTGCGGTGCGACCACTTCTGGCCGATAGTCGGCAACCGCCGCGGCGGCAATGAACAGATCGCACGGCGCCGCTGCTTCGCACGCGGCAAGCATGTCCCGGGCGCTGACCACATCGATGCGTTGAACGCGGTCGGGGGTTGGCAGAAACACCGGTCCGGCGACCAGCGTTACGCGTGCACCGGCTTCGGCGGCTGCCTCGGCCAGGGCGAACCCCATCTTCCCGGAGCTGTGATTTGTGATGTAGCGCACCGGATCGATGTTTTCCTGAGTCGGGCCGGCAGTAATCAAAAGATGCTTTCCGGTCAGCAGACTGCGTTCGAAGCAATCAGCAGCGGCCTGAGCCAGATCATCCGCTTCGAGCATGCGGCCGAGGCCCACATCGCCGCAGGCCTGGCTGCCGGATGCGGGGCCGAACAGGCGGATCCCTCGCTGCTCCAGCAGTGCGCGGTTGGCTTGGGTGGCAGGATCAGCCCACATGGCCTGATTCATCGCGGGCGCCAGGGCGACCGGCGCGTTGGTCGCGAGCACGAGGGTGGTCAACAGGTCATTGGCGACACCCTGGGCCAGGCGTGCCATCAAGTCGGCAGTTGCGGGCGCCACCAGTACCAGATCGGCCCAGCGCGCCAGCTCGATATGCCCCATGGCTGCTTCGGCAGCAGGGTCGAGCAGATCCATATGTACAGGATGGCCGGACAGGGCCTGGAGGGTTAGCGGCGTAATGAATTCACGACCGCCGCTGGTCATCACGACGCGCACTTCGGCGCCCTGGTCGCGTAGCCGGCGTACCAGCTCCGCGCTCTTGTAAGCGGCGATGCCGCCGCCGACGCCCAGGACGATGCGTTTACGATAAAGCCGCTGCATAGGCCTGCCTTGTAACGGGGTGAGAACTGGTTCCGGCGAAGGCCGGTTGCCGTGGATAAAAGGCCGCTAAGATAGCACAGCGCCCTCAGAGGACGAGGGGCTCGCTCGACATGGAGGTGACATGAGCATTCGAGACTGGCCGGCGGCGGAACGGCCGCGGGAAAAGCTGTTGGAGCAGGGCGCAGCGGCCCTGTCCGATGCGGAGCTGTTAGCCATATTCCTGCGCACCGGCGTGGCCGGGAAAAGCGCGGTGGATCTGGCGCGGCATCTACTCAATGAGTTCGGCAGTCTGCGGGCTTTACTGGAAAGTGATCTCGTCCAGTTCAGCGAACACCTGGGCTTGGGGCCGGCCAAATTTGCTCAGCTGCAAGCCGTGCTGGAAATGGCGAGGCGACACCTGGCGGAGCGCATCCGGCGGGATTCGGCGCTGGAAAGCCCGCAGGCCGTGCGCGATTACCTCAAGGCACGCCTGCGGCATGAGCCGCACGAACTCTTCGGCTGTCTGTTTCTTGACTCCAAACACAGGGTGCTGGCTTTCGAGGTGCTTTTTCACGGCACCATCGACGGGGCCAGTGTGTACCCCCGTCAAGTGGTCAAGCGCGCGCTGGCGCACAATGCCGCAGCGGTCATTCTGGCCCACAATCATCCCTCGGGCGTGGCCGAACCGAGCCAGGCTGATCGGCAACTGACGCGCAGGCTCAGCGATGCGCTCGGGCTGATCGATGTGCGGGTGCTCGACCATTTCATTGTCGGCGATGGCGAGCCGCTGTCCATGGCCGAATATGGCTGGATGTGAGCCAGCCATGTTTAGGCCAGCAGCGGTATCAGCAGCAACGGGACCAAGACGCTAAGGACGAAGCGGCCGTTCCAGCCGACGGCGATGCGCCAGGGCGAGAGCTGCGCGTGGCGCGCCAGTAATACCGCAGAGGGGCCGTAGGGCGAGAGCAGCATCGCCAGCGAAAAACCGAACAGCAGCGCCACGGCCGGCTGCGTTACCGCCAAGCCCTGGCTCGCCAGCTGTGCCAACAAGGCTGCGCACACGTTTAGCGATATCAGTGGTGCGACGCCGAGCAGCGCCATCGCCATAACTGACAGGGCACCGACCGCACCCAGCCCGAACAATATCAGTGGGGTGTTTCCCAGCTGATCCGCCAGGTGATGCACCGGTAACACGGCGGCTACCAGGCCGGCGAGCAATGCTGAGCTGGCAAAAATGAACGTCTCGTTGCGCATGCCGATGAGTGTTTCGCTTACCTCGCGGAACACCTGGCGCGGCGCGATCCGCTGCCAGAGGAGGATAAGGATGACGGCGCTTGGGACCAGCAACATGGCTGCCTGGGTGGCGGACAGCCAAGTCAGCGCTGCCAGCAGGGCGATCAGGCTGATACCGATCAGGCTGCCGATCAGCAATCCACCCAGGCGACCGCCGGGCTGCTGTGTTTGTGCGCCGAGGTCGGCGTCAGGGGCCTCGGCCAGCTGTTGCAAGCGTCGGTTCTCGGCTGGCCATCCGAACAGCAGCAGGAGCAGCCCGCCAAGCAGCCCGAAGGGAAGCAGCGTGCTCCAGCTGAGGCCTGGGAGTTCGCGGGTCAGGATCGCCACCGCAACGCTGGTCGGCGCGAGCAAGGGCACCAGCGCGAATCCGCGCAAGGCGGTAACCATTACCCCACGGCGGCCTTCGCGTCGTTGAGTGTCGTTGTAGGGGCGGCGCTCAAGGTGATTTTCCAGCGAGCCGCATATCAGGTTAAGCATGCCGAAACTGAGCACCGAGCTGATCGCGAAGGTGCTCAGCAGATAGCCTGGGTAGAGCCACGCCCGCGGGCCTGCCAGCAGCAGGCGATGCAGCTCGCTGAGTTGGTGCAGACGCTTGACCAGGCAATGCATCAGGCCCAGCGCGCCGATAAAGGCTGCGTAGTAGGCGGCCGACGACAGTATGCGCGCGCCCTGCTGCCAGCTTGCATCGCCTGACAGCAGCCAGTACCCGAGTAGCGCCGCGGTGACTATTCCGAGGCGCCGCGGGTAGGGCATCAGCGAGCGCCAGTGCCAGACGAAGAACAGGCCCAGCAGGGCGCCGCTGATCACGCTCAGCGGCTGGATTCGGGTTATCAACGCCAACAGCTCGAACAATAGAGCCAGTGGCAATAGTGCGGTCATCTAGACGGGCAGCTCCCGGCGAAGAGCGCCACGCTTGAACACGCCTTCCCCGAACGCGATCAGCCGATCCTGTTCATCCAGCAAGTCGCAGCTGGCCATGAACACCTTATGCCCAGACGAACGACATCTGGCTTGGGCTCTGATGCGACTGCCCGCTGCGGCCGCTCTGCTGAAATTGATGTTCATCGACAGCGTCAGTGCCACCCGGCGGTCGGCCGGGTCGGCTTCCCAGGTGCCGCACAAACCCATGGCGACATCCATCAAGGTCGCCATGACACCGCCGTGCATGTTGCTGGCATTGTTCAGATGGCGTGGCAGCAGATCTAGGGCGAGGGTGGCGTGCTCAGGGCCATAAGCCAGCAGCTCGCAGCCGATGTCCTGGAAGAAGCCGGTAACGGAGGCGTGGACCTGCAGCAGTTGGTCGGATGAGTAGTCGGTTGCGGACATGGCGTTCGATCACGGATGGCTTGCTAAGGAGACTGGCAGTCTTTAGGCTCGTGGTCAATTAGATGGAATAACGTTTCGCAGTGCGAAATAAAGATTGAGTATAAGCGGTCGCTTGCAACGCCATCTCTATTAAGGAGGTTTCCATGTTTTCCCGTATCGGCATCATCGGCGCCGGCGCCATGGGGCGCGGCATCGCGCAGCTTTTCGCCAGCGCTGGCCAGCAGGTTTGGCTCTACGACAGTCGCCCCGAAACCATCGATCAGGCCTTGCAGTTCAATCGCGAGCTGCTCGAGCGCAGCGTAGCCAAGGGGCGCATCAGTGCCGATGAGCTGACAGCAATCCTTGAGCGCATGCAGCCGGCGCATCAGCTGGCCGAACTGTCCGGCTGCGACCTCCTGATCGAAGCCATCGTGGAAAACCTGGAAGCCAAGCAGAGTCTGTTCGTCGAGCTGGAAGGCTTGATCGCAGCCGATGCCGTGCTCGCGACCAACACCTCGTCGCTGTCAGTCACCCGGATCGCCAGTGCCTGCAAGCGGCCCGAGCGTGTGGCGGGCTACCACTTCTTCAACCCGGTGACGCTGATGAAGCTGGTCGAGGTGGTTCGCGGTGAACGGACTGATCCGTCGGTTATCAAGCGGCTGGTGCAACTGGCCGAGCACGCCGGGCACTTTCCCGCCATCACCCCGGACACCCCCGGTTTTCTGGTCAACCACGCCGGTCGCGCTTATGGCACCGAGGCGCAGCGGATTCTCAGCGAGGGTATCGCCACGCCAGAACAGATCGACCGCATCCTGCGTGACGGCCCAGGGTTTCGAATGGGCCCGTTCGAGTTGTTCGATCTGACCGGGCTGGACATATCCCATGCGGTGATGGAGTCGGTGCATGACCAGTTCTACTACGACCCGCGCTACACCCCGTCCTATCTCGCTGCCCAGCGGGTGGCGGCCGGGTTGCTCGGACGCAAGACCGGCCAGGGCTTCTATCGCTACGAAGAAGGGCAGCAGATCCGCTCGCCGGAGCCCCGCTACGAGCTGGTGACCATTGACCGACCGTTCTGGCTGGACAGTATCGAACCCGAGCTGCGCAGCCAGATCGGCTCAGTTCTGCAACAGGCAGGCGCGGTGCTGGAGGACGGTGCCGAGCCTTCGGACCAGGCAATCTGCCTGATCACGCCGCTGGGTGAGGATGCCAGCCATTGCATCGAGCGGCTGGCGCTGCCTGCGGTGCGCACCATTGCGCTGGACCCGTTCAGCGACCTCGACAAACGCCGCGTGCTGATGCGTCAGCCTGCGCTCGATCCAGGGCTGGAGGCGCAGGCACGTCAGGTGTTGGGGGCCGACGGTGTGCCCGTAGAAGTCATCAACGACTCGCCGGGCTTCGTCAGTCAGCGCATCGTGGCCAGCATCGTCAATCTGGGGTGCGAGATCGCTCAGAAGGGCATTGCCTCTCCGGAGACGCTCGACCGCGCTGTAACGGTGGCCCTCGGCTATCCAAAGGGTCCGCTGGGGTTTGCTGCGCACTACAACCCGGCCCGAATCCTGACCATTCTCGAGGGCATGCAGCGCTGCTACGGGCAGGAGCCGCGCTATCGCCCAAGCCCTTGGTTGCGGCGCCGGGTGCAGCTCGGTCTGCCGCTGACGGCGCCGGATCAGGCGCGCTAAGGCGAACGCCTGAGCGCAAGTTCAGACTAAGCGCCGCTTAAGGTTGGCTGCCAGCCGCTAAACCGGTAAGTCTGCCGCGCCGGGCGATTGCAGCGTTTTGAGCAATCGTACCGGGCTCGGCAAGGCCATGTGCCACCAAGGGACAATGTTCTTTGTTGGAAGAGGTGGTACAACGCCTTTTTACCGGATGAAAACAAGAGGCCACCGATGCGCCCAACCTTCCGCCTACACCCCAAGGCCTGCCTGTTGCACGCGGCGGCTCTGTTGGGATTGCTGCTGTTTCATGGCTGGATGGAGCTGCCGTTCTATCTGACGGCGATTTCAGTTCTGCTACTGGCCCTTTGGCCCTGGCTGGGTCCGTGGCGCACAGCGGCAAAAGCCCCGGTTGCAGAAGACGCCAGCGAGCTGAGCTCCGCTGCGCTGAGCAAGAGTCTCTCGCGGCATACCTGCCATAACGCGCTGTCGGCCGCTCAGGTGTCATTCAGTGCTGAACAACTGGCGGCACGGCTACAGTCGCAGCTGGTTGCGGTCAGCGAGATTGCCAATGGCGCCGAGGCGATGACCGCGACGGAGCAGGACAGCGCTGCCCGAGCGCGGCAGGCCTTGGAGGCGGCCGAGGCCGTGCGGCGCAGCAGTGATACCGGCCGTATTGAGCTTCAACACGCTATCGAACGCATGCAGCAGCTCAGCGCACAGACCGAGGCCAGCCGCGAACTGCTTGATGGCCTCTCGGCCCGTACCGAAGAGATCCGTCAGATCACCGAGGTGATTCAATCCATCGCCAGCCAGACCAATCTTCTTGCGCTCAATGCCGCGATCGAAGCCGCGCGCGCCGGTGAAGCCGGGCGTGGCTTTGCCGTGGTCGCTGATGAGGTGCGCAACCTGGCCGGACGCACCAGTAGTGCCACCGAAGAGGTCGGTCGGATGGTCAGCGATATCCGTGAGCAAAGTGGCGCGGTGGTCAGCCATATTCAGAAGCAGGCCAGTGAACTGGACGAGGCCGCAGCTCAGATCGCAGGGACGGGTGCTCAGCTGAGCGGAATTGCTGATCTGGCTGGCAATGTCGAAACCCAGGTGGCGGAGATCGCGGCCGGCACGGCAAGCAATCATGAGCGACTGGCGCAGTTGTTCGTCGCGCTAGAGCAGTTGCGTGGCGACGCACTGGAGAGCGAGACTCAGACGCGCCAGCTCGAACAGGCGGCAGAGAAGCTCGTCGAGCAGGCGGAAACGGTCAGCGAGCAGCTCGCCGAGGTCCAGCTGGATGCCTACCATCAGGACGTTTTCGACCTGGCGCGCGAAGGCGCGGCGGCCATCGGTGCGCGTTTCGAGGCGGACCTGCAAGCCGGGCGCTTGACTCTCGAAGATCTGTTCGACCGCAATTACCGGGCGCAGCCGGGCACCAACCCGATTCGTTACAACACCCGCTTCGATCGCTATGCCGACGACGTACTACCTGCGATTCAGGAGCCCTTGCTCGCGCGCAGCGAGGCGTTGGTTTACGCCATCGCCACCACACCCGACGGCTACGTTCCGACCCACAACCGTGCTTTTAGCCAGCCGCCGGTGGGCGACCCTGAGATCGACAAGGTCAAGAGCCGCAGCAAACGCCTGTTCAATGACCGCACCGGATCGCGCTGCGGCAGCCACGAGCGCAAGGTGCTGTTGCAGACCTACAGCCGTGATACCGGCGAGCTGATGCATGACCTCTCGGTGCCGATCATGGTTGGCGGGCGCCATTGGGGTGGTCTGCGATTGGGCTACCGTCCGGAGCCCTAGCGGAACGCGGCGTATTTGGCACAAGCGCCGTGGCCTTTGGCACTGAATGACCGGTGGACGCCGCGCGGCGTCCCGCCAAGCTGACTAAGCTTGCCAGTCAGGCTATCCGGAGTCCGCCATGAAAACGCTCACCGACCACCTTGCCCAGTACGCGGCCTATCACCGAGACCCTCGCAACCTGCTCAGCCACTTCATCGGCATTCCGATGATCGTCCTGGCTGTCGCGGTGCTGCTATCGCGACCAGGTCTGGAGGCGTTCGGACTTTGGCTAAGCCCGGTTGCGCTGGTCGCATTAATCTCGACATTGTTCTATCTGCGGCTGGACCTGCGCTTCGGCCTGCTGATGGGGGCGGTGCTGCTGCTCTGCGTATGGGTCGGCGCAGCGCTTGCCCAGCAGTCGACAACACTATGGCTGACCGCCGGGGCCGGTTTGTTCGTGCTCGGCTGGATCATTCAGTTCATCGGTCACTACTTCGAAGGGCGCAAGCCCGCATTTGTCGACGACCTGACCGGGCTGATAATCGGGCCGCTGTTCGTGGCGGCGGAACTGGGCTTCATGCTGGGTCTGCGCGAGCCCCTGCGCCACGCTATCGAGGCGCGGGTTGGCCCTGTGCAGCTGCGGCAGCAGCCGGCTGATGCGTGAACGGTGAGCGCTCAGTCGGGCGCGAGCGCCATCCACTGGTTGCTGAGGCTGCGAGCGTGGCGATCAACCATGATCGGGGCGAAGGCGCGGCCTGAGGCGGTGTTGAAGCTGTTGTTACCGCTGTTCATGTCTTCGAGCGCGACCTTGAGAAATTCCCAGCGCGTTTTCAACTTGGCGATGGCCGCATTCGATTTGCCGTCCAGCGCCGCCAGTTGCTCGTCGATCGACGGTACGAGGCGGCGCTCGTCCTGACCGAGGTAGGTATCCGGCTGTTCGCGAGCGGTTTCGAATGAGCCGACATAGGCGCGGCTCAGGTATTGAACGGTAAGGTATTCCACCTTGGCCGGAAGCTCGGCACGCACGTCGGCGCCTTGCTGGCTACGCACCGCCGTCAGGAAATCGCGTAGCGCCTTGCTCATCTGCAACGGCCAGCCCCAGGGCATGTCGTCCTCTTCACGGCCGAAGCTCGCGCCTTCACGCAGCGTTGTCTGCAGGACCTGATGCAATTGGTGCAGGTCATTGCGGGCGCCGGGAAAGCTGTCGACCGTTTCAGCTAGCGATTTGAGGTCGCTCTCCATTCGGGCCAGGTGCGCTTTCTGAAAGCCTTCGCCTCGATAGAGCAACAGGCTGCTGGTGGCGCGGTTGGCATGGATCTGCATGATTTGAAGCGCGGTGAAGGTCTGAGCGTGGGCAGGATTAAGCAGCGCTGGAAACCAGCACGCCAGCAAAACCACCATCCATAGCCACTTGCGATGAGTCATGTTGCGCTCCCTTTTTATTTTTATAGAAGCAGGTGCCGGGCTGTAGAACCAGCACGGCATAGGTTCGGTAGCCTAGCCAAGGGGTGGCGCTCTGGTATCACACAAAGGGATTAATTCTGCGGGGACGGCCATTTGCGCGGCAAGATTGGCGGAAGTGACACGAAACCCCTTGCGCTTATTGCAGTATCAGAGCATCCGCTCCAGTCCGATCACTCGGCTGAACCAGGCATTGAACCGTCGCCATGCGCCGCCCGGTTCGTGCAGTAGCACCTTTCGTTGCCCGTCATCCTCAGCGATCCAAATCAACCGCGCATCGCCGTTGCGCTCGATCAGTCGCACTTCATAGCTGACGGCGGGCGAAGTACCCTGCTGCGTGAGCTTGTGCACCTCGCTGGCCAGTTCGGAGCTGTCGATAAGGATGCCCACCTCGGTGTTCCACAACACTGAGCGGGGATCAAAGTTCAGCGAGCCGAGGAAGACCTTCTCCTTATCGAACACAGCAGCTTTGCTGTGCAGGCTGGATTCGGAATCGCCAGTGATGCTGAAGCGAGTCTCCTGGTCCGGTTGTCGGCGCAGTTCGTACAGTCTTACCCCCGCTTTCAGCAGCTCGGCGCGATAGGGCGCATAACCACCATGCACGGCGGGCACGTCGGTGGCTTCGAGGGAATTTGTCAGAATCCGTACTGCAACACCGTTACTGGCGTGTTCTGCCAGGTAGTCGGCGCCTTGCTCGGTGGGTACGAAGTAGGCCGAGATCAACGTCAGGGATCGTCGAACCCCATCCATGCTGGGCTGAAGCTGAGTGGTCAGCAGCAGGCTTTCATCGGGGATGCCGGGCGCTTCGATCTTGTCAGGGTGATCCCAGAGCGCTTCGCCAGGTGCCCAGATGAGATCGCTCAGCCAGTGACTAGGCCGGGGCTGCAGCTCACTCATCAGGTGCTGATAGCGGCGCTCGTTCTTGCGTCGTTCAGCCTGCAGATAATCAGTGATGTCGCGGCGCGCCAGCTCGAGGTCCGCTTTGCTGGGGGGATCGCGCAAGAACTGCTGGATCGGCACGCTCAGCGAATGGTTCCAGTACTGGTCGAAGCTGACCACGAGCTGCTCGGCGACCGGGCCGGCGGCGAGCAGGTCAATATCGGTAAAGTTGAAACTCTGGTCGGCATCGAAGTATTCGTCGCCCAGGTTGCGCCCGCCGACAATGGCCAGGCTGCCGTCGGCAAGCATCAGCTTGTTGTGCATGCGTCGATGTTGCTGGGAGAGGTTGAGCAGCCGACCCAGCGAGCGGGTAATCAAGGTGCTGCGGCCGATATGTAGCGGATTGAACACGCGGATCAGGATGTTCGGATGTGCTGCCAGAGTGGCGATCTGATAATCGCTGCCATCGCTGGTGGTGTCATCGAGCAGCAGGCGCACCCTGACGCCACGGTCGGCGGCGCGCAGGACTTCTTCTATAAGCGCTCGGGTGCTGAGCCCATCGTGGACGATGTAGTACTGCACATCGAGGCTTGTCCTGGCCTGACGAATCATCTGCATGCGCGCCGCAAAGGCTTCGGCGCTGTCGGACAGCAGGCCAAATCCGGAGGTGCCCGCAGGCTGCGCTGCTGCCAGCGCCTCGACTCGCTGGGCCAGAACCGAATCCTGAGCGGGCAGCGCATAAGACGTAGGGGTGGGCGTAATCTGGCCGGCACAGCCAGCCAGCAACAGCACTGCCACAAGTAGCAGGCGCATGCGCAAGTTCACTCCTGTCGATTGTTATGTTTCCTCGACAGATTGGACGCCAGCGCAACGGCGAAATTCAGAACTCGTCTTTAAGCCGGTGCCAGAGCATGCCCAGAGCAAGGAGCGGTGAGCGCAGTCGCTGACCACCAGGGAAGGTCGGGTGTGGCACGCGGGAGAACAGGTCGAAGCGCCCCTCGAGTTGTCCGCTGATGGCTTCGGCCAGCAGGCGCCCGGCAAGATGCGTGGCGTTCAGGCCATGCCCGGCATAGGCCTGGGCGTAGTACACGTTTGGTTGATCTGGGAGTCGCCCGATCTGAGGAAGGCGGTTGGCGCCAATCCCGATCATCCCGCCCCACTGGAAATCGATGCGGGTATTACGCAGGCGGGGGAACACCTCAAGCATCTTTGGCTGCATGTAGGCGGCGATGTCCTTTGGGTCGCGTCCGGAGTAGTGGCAGGCGCCGCCAAATAGCAGTCGGCCGTCGGCCGACAAGCGAAAGTAATCCAGCGCTACGCGTTGATCGCAGACAGCCATATTCTGCGGCAGCAATTCCTGTCGAACCCCTTCAGGCAGCGGCTCAGTGGCGATGATGTAACTGCCGGCGGGTAGCACCTTGCGGGCCAGCGATTTGTTCAGCGAACCCAGGTAAGCATTGCCGGCCAGCACGAGCTGGTCGGCGCGCACGCTGCCCTGCGCTGTATGCACGCGGACCTGCGCGCCATAGTCGATCCGTTCGACCGCGGATCGCTCGTAGAGCCGGACCCCGAGCGACTGCGCCGCAGCCGCTTCGCCCAGTGCCAGGTTGAGTGGATGAAGATGGCCCGAGCCCATGTCGATCAGGCCGCCCACATAGCGATCGGAGCCGATGACCTCGCGCATGCCCTCCTTTGGTACCCGTCTCAACGGATGCGGGTAGCCCAGACGCTGAAGGTCGGCGTAATCCGCTTCGAAGCCGTCAAGGTGACGCTGTTTCGTTGCAAGATCGCAGTAGCCCCAGGTCAGGTCGCATTGAATGGCGTAACGCTCGATGCGCTCGCGCACGATGTCTACCGCTTCAAAACCCATGCGCTTGAGATCGTCTACCCCCCTGTCACCCAGCACCGGCTGAAACTGCTCAACGTCGTGCCCGACGCCCCGAATCAGCTGCCCGCCGTTGCGGCCGCTGGCGCCCCAGCCGATGCGATGGGCTTCCAGTAACACCACGGAAAACCCGCGTTCGGTCAGTTCGATGGCGGTGTTGAGGCCGCTGAAGCCACCGCCGACGATGCAGACGTCGGCGCTCTGTTCGCCTTGCAAGGGCGCGAACTCAAGCGGCTGATTGGCAGTGGCGGCGTAGTAGGACGCGGCGTGATCGTGGGAATTGGAGGCCGAGTGGCGGTTTGTCATGGTTGAGCCTTGGACGGATTGCCTGGCCGAAGGGTAGACCGGACAGGTGCCGCTGGGCAAAAGCGTAACGCTTCGGGTCAATCCGGCACGGGCAGTTCCAGGGACTCCTTTACCTCTTCCATGACGATGTAGCTCTTGGATTCGCGCACATGCGGCAGTTTGAGCAGGATGTCACCTAGCAGTTTGCGATACGACGCCATTTCCGAGATCCGGGCCTTGATCAGGTAGTCGAAATCGCCAGACACCAGGTGGCACTCAAGCACATGCGGCAGTTTCAGCACGGCGCGGCGGAACTCCTCGAAGATGTCGCCTGACTTGTAGGCCAGGCTGATCTCCACAAATACCAGCAGCCCGCCCTTCAGATGCTGAGGATTCAGCCTCGCGGTGTAGCCCATGATGATGCCTTCGCGCTCCAGGCGTCTGACGCGATCGGTGCATGGTGTAGTCGACAGTCCGATGCGCTCGCCCAGTTCGGTAAACGGCATGCGCCCTTCAGCCTGTAGCAAGCGAAGGATTTGCCGGTCGATCTTGTCCAGTTCGCGGCGGGTCTGGTGCTTGGTCCGCATAGGTGTATAGCCTCTGTTATCGCCGTTTATGGCGTTAATAAATCGCAAATATAGCCGTTTATATAGCGAAATTCACTGCGCGCCGCTTTCTATACTCCGCAGTAACAGTGATTAGAAAAAGCCCGGTAGCACGGGTGGGAGGCGGCGATGCGTGTTCTGGTGATGGGTAGCGGCGTGATTGGCACCACCAGTGCCTACTATCTGGCGCGAGCGGGCTTCGAGGTCGTGGTAGTCGATCGTCAGCCAGCCGTGGCGATGGAAACGAGCTTTGCCAATGCCGGCCAGGTCTCCCCTGGCTATGCGTCACCCTGGGCCGCGCCCGGTGTACCCCTGAAAGCCATGAAGTGGCTGATGCAGCGCCATGCGCCGCTCGCCATCAAGCTCACCGGCGATACCCAGCAATACCTGTGGATGGCGCAGATGCTGCGCAATTGCACGGCGGCGCGCTATGCGGTGAACAAGGAACGCATGGTTCGGCTGTCCGAATACAGTCGCGATTGCCTCGACGAACTGCGTGCAGAAACCGGTATCGATTACGAAGGCCGGCAATGCGGCACGACCCAGCTGTTCCGCACCCAGCCCCAGCTGGATAACGCCGCCAAGGACATCGCCGTGCTGCAGGCGTCCGGCGTGCCCTATGAACTGCTCGATCGCGCCGGCATTGCGCGGGCCGAACCGGCGCTGGCCAGGGTTTCGGACAAGCTCAGTGGCGCGCTTCGCCTGCCTAACGATCAGACCGGCGATTGTCAGATGTTCACCACCAAACTCGCCGCAATGGCCCGCGAGTTGGGCGTCGAGTTTCGCTTCAATCAGGACATTCAGCGGCTGCAATTCGCGGGTGACCGGCTCGAAGGCGTCTGGATCGATGGCAAGCTGGAAACGGCCGATCGCTACGTGCTGGCGCTGGGCAGCTACAGCCCGCAGATGCTCAAGCCGCTTGGCATTCGCGCGCCGGTATACCCGCTCAAGGGTTATTCGTTGACCGTGCCGATCAGCGACCCCGCGATGGCGCCAGTTTCAACCGTGCTCGACGAGACCTACAAAGTCGCCATCACCCGCTTCGATCAACGCATACGGGTTGGCGGTATGGCAGAAATTGCTGGCCACGATCTTTCGCTCAATCCGCGGCGTCGCGAGACCCTGGAAATGGTTGTCGGCGATCTGTTTCCACAGGGCGGCGATCCCTCCACTGCCGAACTCTGGACCGGCCTGCGCCCGGCCACGCCGGACGGCACGCCAATCATCGGTGGTACAAGCTATCGCAACCTGTATCTGAACACTGGGCACGGTACTCTTGGCTGGACCATGGCCTGTGGTTCTGGCCGCTTGCTGGCCGATATGCTGGCGAGAAAGCGCACGCAGATCAGTACCGACGGCCTCGATATTTCCCGCTACGGCACCAACAAGGAATCGCACAAGCATGCCCATACAGCGCCTGCACACTAACGCTCGCATGAGTCAGATCGTCATTCACGGCAACACGGTCTATCTGGCCGGTCAGGTGGGCGAGGACATGAGCGCGGGAATCGAGCAGCAGACCCGCGAGACGCTCGACAACATCGAACGCCTTTTGCGGCAGGCGGGTACTGATAAGCAGCACATCCTCTCGGTGACTATTTATCTGAAAGACATCGATGCCGATTTTGCCGGCATGAACGCCGTCTGGGATCAATGGTTGCCAGAGGGCGTCGCCCCGGCCAGGGCCACGGTCGAGGCCAAGTTGTGCGAGCCGGAGATCCTGGTCGAACTGTCAGTGGTGGCTGCGCTGCCGGCATAACCGGATCGCTGCACGGCACGACCTGACATTTCGTCCCGTTGTGTTGAAAATACTGAACGCCCTCGCCATCATAGCGCCCTCAGCAATCGCTCTTATTGGGGGCTCCCGTATTGGACGTCGGTGTTCGACTGCAAACCATCCGCAAGCTCAAGGGTTTGTCCCAGCGTGAACTCGCCAAACGTGCGGGCGTTACCAACAGCACGATTTCCATGATCGAGAAAAATAGTGTCAGCCCGTCGATCAGTTCGCTGAAGAAGGTGCTGAGCGGCATCCCGATGTCGCTGGTCGAGTTTTTCTCCCCTGATTTTGAGCAGGACAGCGATACCCAGGTGGTCTACAAGGCTGGGGAGCTGATCGATATTTCCGACGGCGCTATCAGCATGAGGCTTGTGGGCAAGGCACATCCAGGGCGCGCGATCGCCTTTCTAGCCGAAACCTATCCGCCTGGCGCCGATACCGGCACCGACATGCTGGCGCACCAGGGCGAAGAAGCCGGCATGCTGGTCGAGGGGCGCCTGGAGCTAACGGTGAGCGGCCAGACCTATCTATTGGAAACAGGCGACAGCTATTACTTCGAGAGCAGCAAGCCGCATCGCTTCCATAACCCGTTTGACGCGCCGGCGAAGCTGATCAGTGCCACCACGCCGGCCAACTTCTAGCCGGTACCGCTGGCCCATGCCTTTGTCAGACGCTCTATGCGACAAAGCGTCGCTGGGGATGACAGGGCCTTTCGTATTGTTTCGGCGGGCATGGCTTGCCGTTATACTGACCGCCGCTCGCGATACCGTGGCCGCGGGCGTGTCTAGCCACATGAGGGTATAAGGTGAAC
>Ga0208645_1001434_pt1 | contig 20848 bp, 17 predicted proteins | sample VirMetDEL_Sep_01_FD_184519 | JGI IMG/M metagenome (GOLD analysis project Ga0208645, IMG submission 184519) | Aqueous microbial communities from the Delaware River and Bay under freshwater to marine salinity gradient to study organic matter... | ecosystem: Environmental > Aquatic > Marine >... | reverse complement strand
ACGTTGAGGTCGTCGATCGGTAAATCAGCCATCGTGCTATTCATCGGGTCAGGTCGTCAGGTCACGGGTGCCGGCCGCCAGCGATCCCCTATGGCGGTGCACAGCTAGTTGGCGCAGGGGGAGCCGAACCTTAGCGCGTACAGGGCTGCACGACAATGGGCGTTAAGCCCAATGAGCCTCATAGATTGGCCGTATGAGGCGGCGTTTTTCCCTGGCCGGGGAGTGACTGGCGCTGTTTTCAGGCGAGATAGGGAAATTGTGCAGCATGCTTGGCGATCCAGTCCTGAGCGCATTGCTCGATGGCCATTGGCTGTCCCGACTCGTGTTCGAGCTGTTGTCGATAATGCTGAATCTGGCAGATCTGCTCGACCATGCGTGCGCGAAACAGGGTGTCTTCATCGATGAAGGCGATGCCCACCAGATAATCGTCCTCCAGGCGCCGACACCAGGCCACCACGCCGGGATAGTGAGCCTGGTCGCCCAGCAGCGGAATGCGCAGCTCGACCGAGGTGCCGCGGCGAAAACCGCGTGGCGAGTTGCATGCAACCCCGCCCAGGCTGATATTGTTCAGCCGTTGTCGGGGGATGGGGGCTTGTCTACGTAGCACCAGTTCCACCGGCATGTCGCTTGGATGACGCAGAAACTTACGCATGAACACCGACCTCGAATGCAGGCAAACTGATATCAGTGAGTGCAGTATAGCGACGCAACTGGAATTGACCGATCTGGATGCTGACCGCCGCCTGCTTGATCTTCCCGGAACATCGCTGCTGGTGTTCACTAGCACGGGTTGTGCCAGCTGCCGTTGGGCGCGCCAGGCACTGCCTGGCATGGCACTTCCGCTCGAGCGCTTGTGTTGGATCGATGCCGGGCACAATGCCGGATTGGTGACGCGCTACGAGGTCTTCCATCTTCCAGCGTTGTTTCTGGTCAAGGACGGTCATTTCTTTGGCGCGTTGCATGCGCGCCTAACCCATTCCGACCTGGTTACTGCCATGGACGAAGCCATGCTTCGCCCGGCTGAGGAGCTTCCCTGATGTCTCAAACCTCCATGCTGCGTATCGGCATCATCGGCACCGGTGCCATTGGTGGTTTCTACGGCCTGATGCTGGCGCGCGCCGGCCATGATGTGCACTTTCTGTTGCGCAGCGAATATGGCGCGGTGGTCGAGCGTGGCCTGCAATTGAACAGCGCTGTACATGGGGCAGTGAATCTGGCGCCGGTGCAGGCCTATCAGCAGGTCGACGATATGCCGCCGTGCGACTGGCTGCTGGTCGGGGCCAAGACCACGGCCAATGCCGAACTGGCGCCGCTGATCGACAAAGCTGCAGCGTCTGGCGCCAAGGTGGTCCTGCTGCAAAATGGCCTGGCAGTGGAGGACGAGTTGCGTCCATTGTTGCGCGACGACCTGCATTTGCTGGGCGGGCTCTGCTACATCTGCGTTCATCGCAGCGCTCCCGGGGTGATCGAGCACCAGGCGCTGGGCGCGATCAATCTGGCCTACCACTCCGGGCCGCTGATCGACGACGAGGCGCGCCTGGCATTGGCCGAGGAGGGCGCCAGCCTGCTGCGCAGCACCGGCCTGGATTCGCTGGCGATGCGCAATCTGGCGCAGACGCGTTGGCAGAAGCTGGTGTGGAACATCCCCTATAACGGTCTGTCGGTGTTGCTCGACGCCGACACGCAGCGCCTGATGGGCAATCCCGACAGCCGTGCGTTGATCGCGGGCATGATGCAGGAGGTGGTCATGGCCGCTCAGGCGTTGGGTCACGGCATGCCGGACAACTACGCAGACAAGCTGCTGGCTGCCACGCAGCGCATGCCCGACTACCTGCCGAGCATGTATCACGATTTCGCTCAGGGCCGACCGGCGGAACTGCATGCCATCTATGAGGCGCCACTGGCCGCTGCGGACGCGGTCGGGTTCGATATGCCCAAGGTACGCGCCCTGCATCAGGCGCTTCGCTTCATTCAGGCTCGCAGGGAGGCCTAGGCATGGGTAAGGGGCTGGGGGACAAGTTGGTGCTGGCGATCTCTTCGCGGGCACTGTTCGATCTGAGCGAGAGTCACCAGATCTATGAAAGCGAAGGCGTGGAAGCCTATCGCCGCTATCAGATCGAGCACGAAGACGAAGTGTTGATGCCGGGCGACGCTTTCCCATTGGTGGAGAAGTTGCTGGGGCTCAACGAGCGTCTTAGCGAGCAGCGTGTGGAAGTGATCCTGGTGTCGCGCAACAGCGCCGATACCGGCTTGCGTGCCTTCAACTCGATCCAGCACTACGGCCTCGGTATCTCCCGCGCAGCCTTCGTCGGCGGGCGCAGTCCCGATCCTTACCTGGCGGCCTTCGGCTGCCACCTGTTTCTGTCTACCCATGCCGAGGACGTGCGCAATGCACTGAAGGCCGGTTTTGGCGCGGCCACGCTGCTTTCCGGTGGTGCGCGGCGAGCCAACAGCAACGAGCTGCGGATCGCCTTCGATGGCGATGCCGTGCTGTTTTCCGATGACTCCGAGCGGGTCTACCAGAGTGGCGGCCTCAACGCCTTTCAGGATCATGAGCGTGAAGCCGCTCGGCAAGCTTTGCCAGGTGGGCCTTTCAAACCATTTCTGGCGGCGTTGCACCGGCTGCAGCAGGAGTTTCCCGAAGCCGAGTGTCCGATTCGTACCGCGTTGGTCACTGCGCGCTCTGCACCGGCTCACGAACGGGTGATTCGCACCCTGCGTGAGTGGAACATCCGTCTGGACGAATCCTTCTTCCTCGGGGGGCTGGACAAGTCAGCGGTGCTCGAAGCCTTCGCCGCCGATGTGTTCTTCGATGACCAGACCGGGCACTGCGAAAAGGCCCGCCAGGTGGTGGCTACCGGTCATGTGCCACATGGCGTGAGCAACGAGCTGCTGCCATGAGCTCGGACGACCGCATATAGCCATTCGTCCTAAATAACGTCGCGGACCTTGCTTTGGCTGATGCGCTGCTAAGCTCAATCGTGGGCCTGCGCCAGCAGTCGAGGAGGCCGCGTGATCCGTTCGATTCTCTATGCCACCGATCTGGGGCTCTACGCCTCCTATGTGCTGCAGCACGCCCTCGCACTGAGTCGCAGCTTCAAGGCCGATCTCTACGTGGTGCACGCCGTGGAGCCTATGGGGCTGTTCGCCGAGTCCGTCCTGCAGACCTATCTGGATGAAGAAACCCTCGGGGAGCTTCGCCGCAATGGGCTGAGTACGGTCATGGGCAGCATCGAGCAGCGCGTACTGGAGGGCTTTCGCGACGAGTTGGGTGATGGCCTGCAGGACCTGCAAATGATTCGTGCGGTGCGGGTGCTGCAGGGGGATCCACCCGCGGTGATTCTCGAGGAAGCGCAGAAACTTGGAGTGGATCTGCTGGTCGTAGGCAGTCATAGCCACGGTGCGGAGCTGGCTGTGCCGCTGGGGCGAACAGCGGCGCGCATCGTGCAGTTGTCGGAAGCGCCGGTGTACCTGGTGCCGATGCTGCAGCATCGAGGGCATGGGGAATTGTAAAGGGGGGGATCTAATAAAACGTTCTAGGCTGTTGGATTAAACCAATAATATGGTTATATACGGCATTGGCGGTTGTTGGCCTGCCTTACTGCTCTGAGGGAAACATATGAAGCTTCAGCAATTGCGCTACATCTGGGAAGTTGCGCACCACGACCTCAACGTATCGGCTACCGCTCAGAGCCTGTACACCTCGCAACCAGGGATCAGCAAGCAGATTCGCTTGCTCGAGGATGAGCTGGGCGTGGAAGTCTTCGCTCGCAGTGGCAAGCACCTGACCCGCGTGACCCCGGCTGGAGAACGCATCATCACCACCGCCGGTGAGATTCTGCGCAAGGTCGAAAGCATCAAGCAGATCGCCCAGGAGTTCTCCAACGAGAAGAAGGGCACGCTATCCATCGCCACCACGCACACCCAGGCGCGCTACGCCTTGCCGCCGGTGATCAGTGCCTTCATCAAGCAATATCCGGACGTGGCCTTGCACATGCATCAGGGCACGCCGACCCAGATCGCCGAGATGGCGGCCGACGGCAGCGTGGATTTCGCCATCGCCACCGAAGGTCTGGAGCTGTTCAACGACCTGATCATGATGCCCTGCTACCGCTGGAACCGCTGCGTTGTCGTGCCGCAGGGCCATCCGTTGACCAAGCTGCCGAAACTGACCCTGGAGGCGCTGGCCGAACACCCCATCGTCACTTACGTATTCGGTTTCACCGGGCGTTCGAAGCTGGATGAGGCCTTCAGTCATCGCGGCCTGACGCCCAAGGTGGTGTTCACCGCGGCCGATGCCGACGTGATCAAGACCTATGTGCGCCTGAACCTGGGCGTTGGCATCGTGGCCAAGATGGCGGTCGACGCCAAGCTCGATCCTGATCTGGTGGTGCTCGACGCCGATGACCTGTTCGAGCCCAGCGTGACCCGGATCGGCTTCCGGCGTGGCACCTTCCTGCGCGGCTTCATGTGCGATTTCATCGAGCGTTTCGCCCCGCATCTGACCCGTGACATGCTGGCCAAGGCCGTGCAGTGCCACAACAAGTCCGAGCTGGAAGAGCTGTTCAGCGGCGTCGAGCTGCCGATGCACTGAAAAATTGACCGAAACGAAAATGGCGCCCTTGGGCGCCATTTTCGTTTTGCACGGGAGCGATCAGTGGCTCAGGTGCAGACCGCACTCGCGATTGTCTTCACCCTTGGTCGGGTCGAAGTAATCGAACTCGTTCGGCAGGTCATGGGCGACCAGGTACTGGTAGAGGTCCTTGGAGCTCCAGTGCAGCAGGGGCGCGACCTTGATCAGGCCGTCCGGGTTGATGCTGATCGGATCCATCTGCGCACGTACGGCAGTGTCGGTCGCGCGCAGGGCGGTGAACCAGACGCTGGGCGCGGTCTCGCGCAGAGCGCGGGCGAAGGGCTCGAGCTTGACCTCTTCGGTGAACGCCGCATGACGCGGATCGTCCAGAGCGGGCACCGGACCGTCGATGGCTTCGCGATGGGCACGCGAGCGCTTGGGCAGGTAGGTGATGAGGTTGAGATTGAGCTTGCGCGCTACCTCATCGGCGAAGCGATAGGTGGCGTCGGTGTTGTAGCCGCTGTCCATCCAGACCACCGGGATGTCCGGCTTGACCTGGCTGACCATATGCAGGATCACCGCTTCGAACGGGCGGAAGTTGGTGGTGCAGATGGCCGGTTTGCCCAGCCCGATAGCCCACTGAACCAGCTTTTCAGGCTGGTTGCCGAATTCGGCGTTGAGCGCGTCCAGGTCGAGTTCCATGTTGAGGGCTCCAGATCAAGTGCGTGAGGGCGCGATGGTAGCAAAGGCCGGTTATACAGCTAAATAACTAAGGCTATTGTTGACCTGTCTTATGGTTATAAGCAGGTTGCATTGCGCCACTCAGGTTCAGCGGCTAGAGTGCCGGCTCCTTTTTGGCTCAACCGAGGAGTGGCCTGTGGAAATCGCGTGTCTCGACCTGGAAGGCGTACTGGTCCCGGAAATCTGGATCGCCTTTGCGGAAAAAACCGGCATCGAGTCGCTCAAGGCGACCACCCGCGACATCCCCGATTACGACGTGCTGATGCAGCAGCGCCTGCGTATTCTCGATGAGCACGGTCTGAAACTGAAGGATATCCAGAACGTGATCGCTACGCTGAAGCCGCTCGATGGCGCGGTGGAATTCGTCGATTGGCTGCGTGAGCGCTTCCAGGTGGTGATCCTCTCCGACACCTTCTACGAGTTCTCCCAGCCGCTGATGCGCCAACTCGGTTTCCCGACCCTGCTGTGCCATCGTCTGATCACCGACGAGAACGATCGCGTGGTCAGCTACCAACTGCGTCAGAAAGACCCCAAGCGTCAGTCGGTAATCGCTTTCAAGAGTCTGTATTACCGCGTGATCGCCGCTGGCGACTCGTACAACGACACCACCATGCTCAGCGAGGCCCATGCCGGCATCCTGTTCCATGCACCGGACAACGTGATTCGCGAGTTCCCGCAGTTCCCGGCGGTGCACACTTATGAAGACCTCAAGCAAGAATTCCTCAAGGCGTCGAATCGCAAGCTGAGCCTGTAACGCCGAACCATGAAAAACGCCGCGAATCGCGGCGTTTTTCGTTTGGAGTCCTTACTGGTTCGGTGCCGGCAAGCGCTCCAGCGTCTCTAGCAGCACCTTCACCTTGGTGATGGACTCCTGATACTCGGCTTGCCAGTTGGAGTCGGCGACGATGCCGCCACCTCCCCAGCAGCTGACCTTGCCGTCCTTGACCAGCAGGCTGCGAATGGCGATGGAGCTGTCCATTTCGCCGCGCACGTCGAGATACAGCAGGGAGCCGCAGTACAGCCCGCGTCGGGTTGGCTCCAATTCATCGATGATCTGCATGGCACGGATCTTCGGTGCGCCGGTGATGGAGCCACCTGGGAAGCTGCCAGCGATGAGGTCCAGCGCATCCTTGTCAGGCGCCAGCTCGGCGGTCACGCAGCTGACCAGATGATGCACGTTGGGATAGCTCTCCAGGGCGAACAGCTCCGGCACTTTCACCGAGCCGACTCGGCAGCTGCGACCGAGATCGTTGCGCAGCAGGTCGACGATCATCAGGTTTTCGGCGCGATCCTTGCGGCTCGCCAGTAGCTCTTGGGCCTGCGCCTGATCATCGTCGGCATCATGGCCACGGCGTCGCGTGCCTTTGATCGGGCGGGTTTCCACCTGGCCCTGGCTGACCTTGAGAAAACGCTCGGGCGAGAGGCTGAGAATGGCGTCGCCATTGCCCAGGTTCTGAAAACCGGAGAAGGGCGTAGGGCAGGCCTGGCGCAGTGCCAGATAGGCGGCCCAGGGGTCACCCTCGCAGGGCGCCTGAAAACGCTGGGCGAAGTTCACCTGATAACAATCGCCGGCAAGGATGTAGCCCTGGATGCGTTCGATGGCCTGGCGATAGCGGTGCTGATCGATATCGGCCTGGAATGGTTGAGTCAGGTGGAAGGAGGCGCCTTGATCCTCAGGTGCTGCTGCGAACAGCGCTTGCAGGCGCTGCCGCTCGGCCTCCGGCAGGCTCGGATGAAACATCAGGACGCTGCTGCCCAGCTGGTGATCGCTGATCAGTGCCCAGGCATAGAGGCCGAAGCGCGCATCCTGCAGATGCAGATCATCGATGCTCTGCTCGGGCAGCGCCTCGAGGCGACGACCGAAGTCATAAGACAGATAGCCGATCAAGCCACCGACGAATGGCAATGGCTGCTGCGCCGGTGCATCGGCGTGGCCAAGGCTCTGCAATGCGCTTCGCAGGCGTTGCAGGAAGTCGTTGGCCGATTCGTCGCTCGCTGGCGCCAGTTCTGCCAATGGCCAGGCACTCATAAGGTCATAGCGTCCACGCTCGGCCCCCGGGTGTCCGGCGTCCAGCAGTACGGCGCCGGGTGCCTGGCGGATGCGCTGGAAGTGGTCGCTGGGATCTTTCCGGTAAGCAATCGGGTGCAGAGAGCAGCTTGGCATGCGTGGCATTCGGGAGTGTGGGAGGGGCGATTGTAGTCTGCCGCTAACATTCATCCTAGAGCTTGTGCCGGGTTTGCTCCGGCGCGTTCAGCTGATTAGTATTGAGTCGTGCCAGGACGTTGAACTGTCGTACCAGAACAATAATTAACGAAGGGATCCAGGCCATGGATGAAGTTATAGGTCCAGCCGCTGGAAGCCTGCTGCGTTCGAAACTGTCGCCGCCCCAGGCATCTGCGGACTATTTGGCAAGACCCCAGGTCGAAGCCGCGTTATCGGCCCATCCCCACGCTCGTCTTGTGCTGTTTTGCGCACCTGCCGGCTTTGGCAAGACCACCGCGCTGGCGATGCTGGTGGAGCGTCGTCTTCAGGCCGGTAGTGCCGTTGCCTGGTTGTCGCTGGGGTCGGACGATGATGAGCCGGTACGTTTCTACCAGCAACTGATCGAAGCATTGGGCCGCGCATTGCCTGGCTTCGGTGACGACGCATCGGCCTACCTGCGCAACACCATGCGCGTGCCCGTCGAGGCGGTGATGGAAAGCCTGTTGGTAGACCTGTCGCTGCGCTGCGAACCGCTCCTGCTGGTGCTCGACGATCTGCATCTGATCCAGGATGGCGAGCTGCTCGCGGCGCTCAACCGACTGGTCAAGCTGGCGCCGCCGAATTTCACCTTGGCCATCGGCAGCCGTTCGCAACCGGCACTGAGCCTGGCCACATTGCGCGCCAAGGGGTTGCTGCTGGAGCTCGGAAGCGAGGAACTCAGGCTCAATGCCGAGGAAACGCGCGGTTATCTGGAGCGCAGCGGTCTGCAGCTTAATGCGGAGGAGTTTGGTGCGCTGTATAGCCACACCGAGGGGTGGATGGTCGGGGTGCACCTGGCCAGCCTGTGGCTGCGCAACCACCCGCAACCGACCGAGCGCATGGCGGAGCTGGGCGCCGACAAGAACGCCGTGGGTGACTACCTGCTGCGCTCGGTATTCGAGCAGTTACCGGCCGAGCGTCAGGAGCAACTGCTGGCACTCGGCGTGGCACAACAGCTCAGCGGTGATCTGGCCAGTACGCTGACCGGACGCCATGACGGCCAGCAGGTGCTGGAAGACCTGGAGGTCATGCAGCTGTTTCTCCTGCCCATGGATCGCGAACGCCAGTGGTATCGCTTCCATAACCTGTTCGCCGAATTTCTCCGTGCGCGCCTCAAGGAGCGCGATCTGGAGCGTTTCAAGCAGCTGCATTTCAATGCCAGCCTGTGGTTCACCAATCACCACATGCAGAACCTGGCCATCGAGCACGCCCGTCATGCCGAAGATGCCGAGATGCTCGCTGCGCTGCTCGACGGCTGCGGCCTGGAGCTGATCAACCGTGGCCAACTCAACCTTATCTACAAATGGCGCCAGCACGTGCCGGACGAGATCGCTGCGCGTTTTCCCGTGCTGGTGCTGGCCGATGTCTGGACCCGTGCGGCCGAGCTGGGGCTGAGCGAGGCCAATCGCATGCTCGATGAGCTGCTGGAGCGCTGGGGCGAGTCACGCACGAACGGGCCGCTGAGTGACAAATTATTGGCGACGCTGGCGATCAAGGCGGTGATCGCCCTGCAGAAAGACGACCTGGATACCTGCGTCGTTCTGGCGCGGCGCATCGAGGCGCAACTGGGCCAGCACACGGCCTTCCTTGAGGTGGCGATTCTCACCGTCGGCGCTTTGGCCAGCGTCATGCTCGGCCAGGGCGACCATGCGCGCAAGCTGCTTGCGCTGGCGCAGCAGCGCAACCATTTCCTCGAAGGTCGTTATCTGGACATGCAGCTGGCCAATGTGGAAATCCTGCTGTGTCTGGAACAGGGAAGAGTGAAGCAGGCACAGCTGTTGTTCGAACAGTTGCGCGCGCGCGTGATGCCCTGGTTCGGCGAAAAGTCCCGCGCGCTGGTTCTACCCACCATCAGCGAGGCGCTGATCGCCTATCAGCAAGGCCGCCTGGAAGGCCTGCAGGATCGGCTGCGCTGGGCTCTGGCGACGGTCGACGTGATCAATCCGATCGACCTCTATGCTCAGTCGATGCTCTGTCTGGCGCGTTTGCAGCGTCAGCAGGATGCTCCGAAGGAGGCCGTCGCGACCCTGGTGCTGATGCAGAATCTGGCAGCCCGTCACCACTCCTGGCGCTTCTACGTGCAGGCTGTGGGCGAGGAGATTGCCTGGACGCTTCAGGAACCGCTGGCCGATCGCAGCAAGCGTGCAGAACAGCGCCTGAAGTCGGTGGACTGGAACAAGCTGGCAGGTCATTACAAACAGCGCAGTTTCAATCCGGTGTCCTGGGTGCTGGGGCTGACCCGCATTCGCCTGCAGCAGGCGCGCGGACATTACAGCGAAGCGCTGCATGAGATCACCCAGTTGCGCGGTCAGTTGCAGGAAGGCTGGCACGGGCTATACGGCCTGCGCCTGGATCTGCTCGCGGCGTTGAGCTATCAGCGTCTGGGCTATCAGGAGCGCGCACAAAGCCTGCTGGTGCAGTGCTTGATCGGGGCCGAGCGAGAAGAGGTTCGCAGCCTGTTCATCGAGGAAGGCGAGGCGATCCGCCAGATGCTGCAGCAGCTGGAGTCCGCCGAGCGCCAGCCGGCATTGCAGGTATTCATTCGCAGTCTGTTGAGCGCCTGGCCCGGCCAGGAGTCACGGCAGGCACTGGATGTGCTGGAGGAAGGGCTGACCGAGCGTGAGCGCGAAGTGGTCTGCCTGGCCGCCAAGGGCATGTCCAACGAAGAGATCGGCCAGCAGCTGTCGCTGGCCCTGGGGACCGTCAAATGGCACCTGCACAACATCTACGAAAAGCTCAAGGTGCGTAACCGCACCCAAGCCATCCGTCGTGCCCGCGAGCTGAGCCTACTCGAATCATGAACAGTCAGAATCCGACCTGCCAAGCTGCAGCTCCGCTGTTGCGTACCAAGCTGTATCCCGCCCACGCCGAGGGCGCTCCGCTGTTGGAGCGTTCGGCCTTGATCGAGCGTTTGCTGGAGGCGCGTGAGCAACGCCTGATGGTTCTCAGTGCGCCCGCCGGCTTCGGCAAGAGCACCGTCCTCAGCCAGTTGCGCAGTCGCTTGCAGGCGCAAGGTGCGCGCGTCGCCTGGTTGTCGTGCGATGAGAGCGACAGTGAACCGGCAAGGCTGCTGCAGTACCTGGTGGCGGCCGTCGCCGCCGTCTGCCCGGGGTTCGGGAGCAGCGCTACGGCGCTGCTTCAGGGCGAGATCAGCTGGCCCCTGGAGGCAGCGATAGATGCGTTTATCGATGACCTGAAAGGGCTGCCGCAAGACCTCTACCTGATGCTCGACGACTTCCACCGTATTCGCCATCCCACGCTTGGTCAGAGCTCGCGCTATCTGATCGAGCGCCTGCCCAAACAGGTACGACTGGTGGCCAGTACCCGTCATCAGCCACACTTTCTCGATGAGTCGCCCGCGTTCGCTGGCTGGGCGTTCTGGCTCAAGGCCGAGGACCTGCGTCTGACCCGGGCGGAGACGGCCGCTTACTTGCGCGACATCAAGCGTCTGGCTCTGGATGACCATGAGCTCGATCTGCTGCATGCGCGTACCGAGGGCTGGATCACGGCCCTGCATCTAGCGGCGCTGGCCTTGCCGCGCCAGCACGATCGCGCCGCGTTTCTCGCCGGCTTGTCAGGCGCCGAACGCAATATCGCCGACTACCTGGCCGAGGACGTGGTGGCCAGCTTGCCGGAAGCGATGCAGCTGTTTCTCGACCAGACCTCGGTGCTCGATGAATTCAACGCCGGCCTGTGTGACGCCCTTACCGGGCACCAGGACGGTGGTGACATGCTGCATCGCCTGCAGGGTGAGCAGCTGTTCGTGATCCCACTGGACGAGCAGGGCGAATGGTTTCGCTATCACCATCTGTTCGCCGAGTTCCTGCAGGGACGCCTGGCCAAACGTGGCGACCCGGCGCACCTGTTGCACGCGGCGGCACGTTGGTGCGAAAGCCACGACCTCGCCGACAAGGCGATCAAGTACGCCTTGCGCGCCCGCGATTACGCGTTCGCCGCCGAACTGCTGGAGCGCCAGGGCGCGCGCCTGATCGCCGGCAATCGGGTGTACGGCATCCTCGCCATTCTCAAGGATATTCCGCCGGTGGAGATCACCGAGCAGCCGGTGTTCCAGATCTTCTATGCCTGGCAACTGGCGTTCGAGCAGAAGTTCGCCGAATCCGAGGCGTTGATCGAAGAGGTGAGCACACGCCTGACGCAAGGGCGCGGCAAGGGCATGCACTTCGGGCTGATCGAGCTGCTGGCCGCTGCTCAGGTGCTCAAGGCGCTGGTCATGCTGTATCAGGACAAGCTCGAAGCCTGCCTCAAGGTCGCCAGTCAGTGGCTGGCGCTGGTGCCGCAGAACCAGCCGGTGTTCCGTGCCAGCCTGGCGTGCGTGCAAGCGGCGGCGTTTGCGCTGCTCGGCGAGTTCGGTGAGGCGGCCAAGGCGATTACCGTGGCGCGGGAGAACCTGCGCCAGTGCGAGAGCGAGTACCTGCACGTGATGGCCAGCCTGATCGAAGCCCTGATCTGCAAGGAATACGGCGAACTGGAGCGTGGCCGCTCCCTGGCCGAGGCTGCGCGGGCGAGGGTGGAGCAGGTTTTTGGTCGACGCAGCCGGGTTGGCGGTCCACTTGCGTTGGCCTATGCCGACCTGCTTTACGAGCAGGACCGGCACGGTGCAATCCTCGCCGAATTGCCGTTGGCGACCACCTGGCGTGATGTCGCCACCCCGGTCGAGTTGATCAGTCGCGGCAAGCTGGTGATGGCGCGGGCGCGCTTCTTCGCCGGAGCGGGCGAGCAGGGGCTGGAGGAGCTCGACGAGTGGCTGGCCGGTTTGCAGGGGCTGGGCTACGAGCGTGTATTCGCCATTGGCATGGGCTGCAAGGTGCAGTTCCTGCTGTGGCTGCGCAGGCCCAACGAGGCGCAGCGCATTTATCAGCAACTGGAGCGCCATATCGCCGCGCTGCCCATCGAGCGCTATGGCGATGCGCATACGGTACTGGCGCTGAGCCAGGCGCGTCTGGCATTGAGCGAACGACGGGTGGACAAGGCCCAGGCGTGCCTGGAGGCCTGCCTGGCGAAGCAGGGCGCCAAGCACCAGCGAGATCGGCGCCTGCGTCTGAGCCTGTTACTTTCTGTGGCGTATTGGCGCAAAGGTAACAGCGAAAAAGCCTTCGCCTTGTTGCGCTCGACGCTGGCGGAAGCCTGGCAATGCGGTTACCGCCGGCTGTTCCAGGACGACGCGCTATGGCTGTTGCCGCTCTGGGATGCCTGGCGCAGTGCCGACTCCAGGCGCGCCAACGCCTGGCAGGGGGTGGCGGAAATGCTCCGTGAACAGTGCCGCAGGCTGGCTATCGACCCTGAAAGTTTCGAGGAAAATCAGGATGTTAGCCATCGCGAGCGAGAAATACTGCGGCTCGTTGCGGCCGGGCTTTCCAATCGCGATATCGCCCAGGCAGTGCACCTGTCCGAGGCAACCATCAAATGGCATCTGCACAACCTGTTCTCCAAGCTTGGGGTACGTAGCCGCACTCAAGCGGTGCTCAAGGGCAAGAGTCTGGGGCTGTTGAGCGAGGCGTGACGGGGAGGGCGGTAAAAGAGCCGTGCTCCATCCCTTGGATGGGCTGGCAGTTGAATGGCGGGTTAGTAGCTTGTAGCCATCTCGAAGCGCAGCGCGTTTCGCGACTCCAAACCTGGCGTACCTAAGGAAGCCGCGACAGGTCTGGTGATCGGCATGAGCCGGTCAGGCTGCTCGTGACAGGACGTCACCGGCAGAGCCCGGGGAACCCCCATTTGAACTGTGGAGATAACAACAATGATGACCCTGAAGAAAATCGCTCTCGCCGCCGCCGTCATGGCAGTCCCGTTCATGGCCCAGGCCGACCTGAAGTCGCTGGATGACACTGCCCTGGCCGGCGTCACTGGTCAGGCCGGTATCAGCATCGCCGGTAACTTCGATGCCACCATCGGTTCGATCGTCTACACCGATACCGAAACCGGTGTCAGCGATGGCAGCAACAGCCTGAGCCTGAACACCGTCACCCTGTCTGGCTTCAACATCGACGAAGCCAATCCGCTGACCATCGACGTGGTCGACAACAAGCTGGAAATCGGCCTGCCGGGCATCAACGGCGGGGTAGCCGTGGATGCAGTGAAGATCGGCAACGGCACCATCGGTGGCGTCGCCATCAACGGCCTCGACATGGCCGGTTCCACCGTCAAGATCTGGGGTCATTGATCCTCGCTTGAGCTGATCCACAGGAGCTCTGCCGCTTTCGTGGCCGGGCTCCTGCCTCGTTGTACGCAGTAGCGGATTGACCAATGATCGAAATTCTCGTGGGCAGCCTGATAGGTTTGTACGGTTTTACCGAGGCTGTCGACATCAAACCGCAGCCCGCCGGCACCGTGAACATCACCCAGCCGCTGCTGCCCAATGGCCCCCTGCGCGAGTCGGTGGTGCTGGAGCCGATGAGCCAGTTGCAGTTTCGCAACGTGATTCGCCAGGCCTATGACTACAGCTGTGGCTCCGCGGCGCTGACAAGCCTTTTGGACTACTACCTCGGGCGCAACCTGCAGGAGCGCCAGGTGATGGAAGGGCTGCTGCATTTCGGCGAGGCGGAAAAAATCGTCGAGCGCCGCGGTTTCTCCCTGCTCGACATGAAGCGTTTCGTCACTGCCCTGGGCTACAAGAGTGGTGGGTTTCGCGCCGCTTTCGACGACCTGGCGCAGCTCGAACACCCGGCCATCGTGCCCATCGAGTACGCCGGCTTCAAACATTTCGTGGTGGTGCGTGACGTCTACAACGAGCACGTATTCGTTGCCGATCCGGCGCTGGGCAACATCAGCTTCACGCGCGTGCGCTTCGAGGAGATCTGGGATCAGAACGTACTGTTCGTGATCTTCCCCAGCGGCAACGAGCCGGCCAACGCCATGGCGCTGACCGACCGCGACCTGCGCATCATCGATGACCGCACCATCAGCATGCTGGCCTTTCGCGAATTTCCGCAGATGGCCAAGTTCACCACGAATCAGGCCGACCAACTGGGGTCGGGAGGCGACATCCAATACATTCGCCGCAAGTGATTCACCCGGCATAACAATAACGATCTGGGGATAGCGCCATGGGAGTTTCGGGGTATGCATGGCTGGTCATGCTGACGCTGGTTGCGGTGCAGCCGCTGATGGCCGACGACACCACGGTCGACGACGCTCGCGATGCGTTGACCAAGAAAGACGATGACGCCGACAGCGCCAAGGCGCTGGAAGAGGTGTTCCAGGCCGCCGAGAAGAGCTACACCCTGCTCAAGAAGGGTGAGCGCACCCTGACCTACGGCTTCGACTACTCGTTGTTGCGCGATACGCAGATCCAGACCGTGCGTACCGGGCAGAACGTCTTCAGCGTGATCGGCCAAAGCGAGGCGCAGCATACCTTCACCAACTCCTTCACCTTCGATTACGGGGTGTGGGACAACCTCACCTTCAGCATGCGCGTGCCGTTCCTGGCCAAGTACGACACAGAGCGTGACCTGAGCACGTACAGCCTGGGGGATATTTCCGCCAGTTTCCGCTGGCAGCCCTGGTCGTCGGTGCGTGGCCGTCCGGTCACCACGCTGTTCGCCACCCTGGGTCTGCCAACTGGCGACAGCCCTTACGACGTCAGTCTGGATGATGGCCTGGCCACCGGCAGCGGTTACTACAGTCTGGGAGTCGGGGCCAACCTGTCCTACGTGATCGACCCGGTGGTGCTGTTCGGCTCGCTTGGCTACACCTACAACCTGCCGATCCGCAATGCCGATCAGGTACGCGGCGGCCGTCTGCTGGAGAGGGTCGACCCGGGCTCGAGCCTGTCGCTGAGCATGGGCTTCGCCTACGCCCTGTCCTATGACGTGTCGCTGGCTACCTCGTTGCAGATGGCGCACAACCTGGCGCCGAAGTTCACCTTCAGTGACGTCACGCTCGAGGGCAACGAACAGACCAGTGCGGTGATGAACTTCTCGCTGGGCCTGCGCACCTCACCGAACACCATCGTCAACGTCAACGCCGGTTTCGGCATGACCGAGGATTCGCCCGATGTCCTGCTCGGGATTTCCATGCCCCTGGATATCAAGGGCCTCAAGGCCGAATAAGCAGCGAGCGAACCTGACATGACTCATCTTGCCAAGCTGCAGGCGCTGCTGCTGGGGTTGGGCGCGGCCTGCGCCCTGCCTGCCCAGGCGCAACTGGCCACCAACCTGACCATCGGCAACCCCAAGGCCATGGCCATGGGCAACGCCGTGACTGCCGACGTCACCGGTATCGATGCTGTGCATTACAACCCGGCAGCCCTGAGCAAGCTCAAGGGGCGGCAGGCCACCGTCAAGCTGCTCAGTGGTGTGATGGATATCCGCGCCAAGTTCGCGGCGAGGGAAGGGTATGGCTTCATGGGCTACGACGATGACCCTTTCAAGAACTCCAGCAGCCGCACGTTGACGCCGACCATGTATCTGCCAGGTTTTGGTGGCATGACCGAGCTGCCGGTGCTGGTGGCGCCACTGGCTGGCCTGTCGATCAACCCGCCGGGTTCGAAGTTCACCTTCGCCACCAACGTCTATGCGCCGATGGCACTGGGTTATTCGCGCGATTCCGATGATGACCCAGGGCGGTTCCAGGGGCGCCAGGTCTCGTTGCAACGCATCACCTATTTCTCGCCGTCGCTGGCCTATCAGGTCAATGACGAGCTGTCGGTCGGACTGTCCATCGGCTTCTCCCACCAGGCCGTTGCGCTCAATCAGGACTTTCGTAACCCCGGCATGCTGACCGGTCTGACTCGCGTCCTTAACGAGGCACTGTGCCTGCCTGGGCTGGATGAAATCCTGGGACCATTCATCAACGTCTGCGGTGGCAAGATCGGTCCGTTCGATTCCTTGGCCAACCTCGATCTGGATTTGCAGGAGAGTCTGTCGCCCTCCTACAACCTGGGCATACTTTGGGAGCCGACGGACTGGTTCTCATGGGGCGCGACCTACCAGAGCGAGTCGCGGATGAATCTCAAGGGAAAATACCGTGTGGATTACAGCGAAGACTGGGCAGGGTTCTGGCAAGGCTTCCAGTCGGCCCTGGCCGGACAGATTCTCAGCCCGCTGTTTCCCTATGGTGCGGAGGAGGAGAGTGGCAACGCCTCGCTGAAGCTGACCTATCCGGATGCCTTCAGCACCGGTATCAAGGTGCGCCCGTTCGACAAGTGGCAGTTCAATCTGGATCTGCGCTGGGTCGGTTACAGTGACTGGAACAACTTCGAGATCGAGTTCGATCGTGAGCTGGATCTGTTGCGTATCGCCAAGACCTTCGGTGGCGGTAATGCCACCGACCGCAGCATCATCCTCGACCGCGGCTATCGCGATACCTGGAGCTGGGGCGTTGGCGTGCAGTACGACGTCAATGATCGTCTGGCGCTGCGCGCAGGCTACGAATATCGCCCTTCAGCCATCCCGAAGAACAAGGCAGACGTCCTGGCGCCGGTGGGCGACGCCGATCTCTACGGCCTTGGCCTGGGCTATCGCTGGGACAAGGACACCACCATCGACGTCGGCTTCAACTACTTCGTCTCCAAACAGAGCATACCTGCCGGCAGCAGTTGCAATGCCAGCTGCGAAGGCTTGGACAATCTGGTCTACAACCCGTACGCCGGGCTCAATATCGAAACCACGGTCAAGGCCTATATCTTCGCCATGACCTACACCTCGAGGTTCTGAGACGATGCGCAGCCTGTTGTGGATGTTGATGGTGTTGCCGCTGATGCAGGCCAGCGCCAGCAGTCGCTACCTGACCTGGGTCGATGATCTCGGCAGGGTGCATAACACCTTCGTCGACGGCCGTTTCGCCGAGCAGCAGCTAAAGGCTCAGCGGCGCGCCGAGCAGAGTGATCAGGCCCGGCTCGGCGATGGCGGTGCCTGGCCGGGCAGTGCGCCAAGTACCGGGGAGAGCAAGCGGCGTTATTTCACCTGGGTCGACGGTAGTGGCCAGCTGCAGAACAGCTTTTACGCCGGTGCACAGGTTGCCGGCAGCTCGGGGCGTGATCAGGTGCTGGCCAGCGGTGAGCGGGCCGGTGACTACATCGATTCGGCTGTGCTCGAGGGGCGCGGCTTCCAGCGCAACAGCAGCGACAGTCCCTATTACACCTGGGTCGATGAACAGGGGCGGATGCACAACGCGCCGGTGCCTGGCAGATCCGTCGAAGCTCAGCCACGCGCTGGCGTTTCAACGGTTCGTTACAGCGAGGGGCGACAGATCGAGTTCGAGCGCAGCAAACCATCCTTGCCGACGCTCGATGGCCAGCCCACCAGTGCCATGCAGGCCTTGCTCGAAGGTAGCCAGGCGCGTGGTGAAAGCCTGTATGGCGAGCTGTCGGCTCGCTGTTGCGGGCAGATGCGTGACAGCGACTTCAGTCTGCTGTCAGCGCAAGAGCCGCGCTATGAGGAACTGGATCGTTTTTCGCCGAGCTTCGAATTCCCCATGGGGCGCAGCTATTACGCGGCGTTGAAGTTACCCGTCTCACGGCAGAGCTACGGCCTACGCGTGCGCAGTTTCGCCAACCGTGAGGTGGTCTATCCATCGCTGCTGTTTCTTGACGAGGCCAAGCGTCCGACGCGGCTGGTCAGTGATGCGGTATATCAGCTGCATCCGGAAACCTGGTACCGCTACGCCTTCATCGAAGGCACAGTGCAGGTGCGTGCAGAGCAGGGCGAGCGCTATGTGCTGCTGATTACCACCGACGAAGACCGCAGCCTGCAAACGCTCGACAACAAGCCGTTCAAGCGACCCTTGCAGGCATTGGCGGTAGATGAGGCGGGCATGCAGCGGCATGCGCATGCGGATGAAGGGGCGTTCGAGCTGGCGATAGTGCGTTGAGTGAGCCGCAGGTCGCGCCAGGTCTGGGTGACCTGGCGCAACTGGTACTCAGACTTCCTTGCCGATGATATGGCCGAACAGTTCCTGAGAGAACCGCACGCGCTCTTCGGCGTCTTCCTGAATGCCCTTGGCCTTCAGCTCTTCCAGGCGTGCTTCCACCGCATGGGCGCGGTGGGTCAGGCCACAGTCGTTGGCGATCTGGATGTTCAGGCCGGGGCGTGCGTTGAGTTCGAGAATCAACGGGCCCTTGTCCTGGTCCAGAACCATGTCCACACCGATGTAACCCAGGCCGCACAGCTCGTAACAGCCGGCGGCGAGCTTCATGAAACCATCCCAGTTCGGCAGTTGCACGCCGTCCACCGCGTTGGTGGTGTCCGGGTGCTTGCTGATCTTGTTGTTCAGCCAGGTGCCGCGCAGGGTGACGCCAGTGGCCAGGTCCACGCCGACACCGATGGCACCCTGGTGCAGGTTGGCCTTGCCGTTGGACTGGCGGGTCGGCAGGCGCAGCATGGCCATCACCGGATAGCCCATCAGCACGATGATGCGGATGTCCGGCACGCCCTCGTAGCTGATGCTCTTGAAGATGGTGTCCGGGGTTACCCGGTACTCGATCAGCGCGCGGTCACGGTGACCACCGAGCGAGTACAGGCCGGAGAGGATGCTGGAAATCTGCTGCTCCAGCTCCTCATGACTGACGATCTTGCCGGATACTGTCTTGAAGCGATCTTCGAAACGGTCGGCGATGACCATGATGCCGTCACCGCCGGCACCCTGGGCCGGCTTGATGACGAAATCGTTGCGCCCAGCGATGATCTCGTCGAGCTTCTCGATTCCCTTCTCGGTTTCGATGACGCCATACATCTCCGGCACGTCGATGCCGGCCTCGATGGCCCGCTCCTTGGTGATGATCTTGTCGTCGACGATGGGGTACAGGTGCCGTTTGTTGTACTTCAGCACGTAATCCGCATTGCGTCGGTTGATGCCCATGATGCCTTTGGCTTCAAGGGCCTTCCACGTCTTGATCAGGCCGAACATGGTGTTAGTCCTTGAGGAAGGCTTTGAAACGGAACAGTTCGGTCAGGCGGTAGCCACGGTAGCGACCCATCGCCAGCATGAAACCCACCAGGATCAGCAGGATCGCCGGGAAGGTGAACACGAAGTACACCAGCTCAGGCACGCTCATCAGCAGGTGCGCGACAGTCGCGGCGAACAGGGTACCGATGGCGACCTTGAAGGCGTGACCACCACCGCGCTCTTCCCAGGTGATCGACAGACGTTCGATGGTCATGGTCAGAATCACCATCGGGAACAGCGCCACGGACAGGCCGCGCTCCAGCCCCAGCTTGTGGCTGAACAGGCTGATGGTGGCGATCAGCACCACGACGAACGTGAGCACTACCGACAGGCGTGGCAGCATCTGCAGCTTCAGATGTTCCAGATAGGAGCGCAGCGATAGACCGAGCGCCGTGATCACGGTGAACAGGAAGATACCGAAGCCCAGTTGCGTCTCGCGGAAGGCGAGGGCGATCAGTACCGGAGTGAAGGTGCCCAGGGTCTGCAGGCCACCGAGGTTGCGCAGGATCAGGATCACCAGCACGCCGATTGGAATCATGACCATGATCATGAAGGTCTGCTGGGTCTGCAGCGGTAGGCCATACAGGGAATATTCGAGGAACGACGCATCGGTGTTTTCGTCGGTCAGCTTGGCCAGACGGATGGCGTTCATCTCGCTGTTGTTCAGGCTGAAGCTGATCTGCGCTTGTTTGCCGCCTTCGAGGCTGACCAGATCACCATCGCCAGTCCACCAGACCAGACGGTCGACAGGCAGGCCCTGTTCGCCGGATTCCGGGTTGAAGTACAACCACTTCTGGCCGTTGAAGCTGCGCAGCCACAGCTCGGGCGACTGGGCGACCTCGGCCTGCAGGCGAATGGTGTGCACGCGCTCCATCGGTACATGGGCGATGGACAGCAACAGCTCGACCACCTTGGCTTTGTTGGCGGTAGAGGCATCGCCACCGAGCAGCAGCTTGACGTTGTCGTCATTGGCGTTGCTGATGCGCTTGATGGTTTCGCTGATGAAGGTCTCGACATCCGCCGAGTGCTGGCGAATCGGCGCGAGCAAGGCCTCGGCAGCGATCTTCTCAGGGCCTTCGACCGGGATGCTGTCGCGGAAGATCGGGCCTTTGGCTGGCGTCTGCTCGCCGCTGTAACGCTTGGTCAGCACCAGGCGGTAGTACAGGGTCTGCTTGCCGCTGGCGCGACGGGCCGACCAGGTGACACGGCGGTTGCCGTCGACACGGTTGACGCTGACGCCGTAGTTGTTGGAGATGAAGCTCTCGTTGAGGCTCACGTAATCCTGGTTCAGCGGCGGTACGAACATCTGCAGCTTCACCGGCTCGCGCGGGGTTGCCTGGAATTCGACCTTGGCATCGATGTTCCACAGATCGTCGGTCTCGTCCTCGGTC
>Ga0208645_1001428_pt1 | contig 20876 bp, 27 predicted proteins | sample VirMetDEL_Sep_01_FD_184519 | JGI IMG/M metagenome (GOLD analysis project Ga0208645, IMG submission 184519) | Aqueous microbial communities from the Delaware River and Bay under freshwater to marine salinity gradient to study organic matter... | ecosystem: Environmental > Aquatic > Marine >... | reverse complement strand
GTTATTTTGAGCATACAAAACAAAACACAGACTTTCTAGTAAAAATAAAAGAAGGTGGCAGAGCAATATTTCACAATTGTGTTTTTAAAAGATTTGATGTAAAGGATAAAGAGAAGGTTGGTATACCAGCAACAAACGCCTGCTACATCGCTCTAGAAACGTCTGTATTGGGCGAAAACTTGGGAATCGTAACCAACTGCATCTTTCGTGAAGACGCCCCTTCAGGAGCTTTCCAAGTGGTAAATAACGTAGGTACTGCCGCAGGAGCGATGGAGTTTTATTTATCAATAAATCAAACTGGTTTAGCACTTGGTGTCCCATCAACAGGAGTGATTACATAGATGAGCAACAGAACTATTACAAAACACCAATTTAGTAATCAAACAACTATTGATGGCAATAGAATAGAAGGTGCTTTACAAGATGTTCAAAATCGCTTTAACTCTTTTAAGTTTAAAGATATTGATGCTTGGGTCGAAGTACCTTATTACTGGGCTAATACCCCTGCTTTAGTAGATTCAACTGGAAATAACGATATTTATTATGGTCCTTGGGCTTGGGTTCCTCGTTCTTACATGCCTAACGATTTAGATAACGAACCGCCAAATAATCCTTTTAGAATCAAGTCTTGTTCTAGAACTGATCCTGATACTGGACTTCCTATTTATCCACCATCACTAACAAGTTTTGATACGGGTTGGTTATGGACAACAACAAAATACTTTGATAAACCAACTATTATTAACGATTTTACTGTTATGGGTTTATTTGATTCTTCTTTAGATGATACTAGACCAAGCCAAATAGATGGTGGTTATTATTTTAATAATAAGTGGTACGATGAAACAAGTGAAGAGTGGTTTCGTCATGTTATGATTTGGATTATTGTAGACAATCCACTAAACACAGGCGACACTTTTATTCGTAATAACGAAGTTCACATGTGGGGATTTGATGAAGGCACTTTTCTTATGTCTAACAATCTGGGTGTAGTTCCAGCAAATTATACTTATGGACAAAATATTACTTGGCGTCCAGATGCCGTAATTGATAGAACTAACGGGTGTGCTTTTAGGTTACAAAACTTAAATATTCCTTTATTTTCAGGTAGTAGAGTTCGTTTTGTTGTAGGACTTCCTGGTGCAAACGATATAGACGCAGATGATTTTCCTAACGCTACTGGGCAGGCTATTGGAGAATACGATGACAATCTTTGGTCGGACAATCCAACAAATCCACAAGCCAATAACATCTGGACTGTAAACGTTTCTACTTTCCAGCCTTTGGAGAAAATAGATGAGTAAGATTACACGCAAAAAACTTACAAAAGGAACTAAATTACAAGCACAACCTGTAAACGATTTTTATCAAAACGTAGAAAATTCTATAACAAATAGAACTTTAGACAAAGATAATTTATCTTATGAAACTCCTTTTGAGTTAGAGTGGTCGATTGATTCTATTAATTGGACAGATGATACTACTACACAAGAACAAGCATGGACTTATCCTTTTATACTTCCTGCTACACAAGACATATTTAGTACTCAACTAACAGAAAACTCTTTACCTTATACACTTAGACAAATTGTTGTTTCTATGGATCAAGGAGATGAACCTATTGTCTGGTTTCCAAAACAATCTAGATTACTACCTGCTGGTGGTGTAGAACTATTAGGCACTTCAGAAGGAGATGCAGGTAAATTTACTATTAAATTAAACATCTTTAAGAAAACTCCATCATCAGTAGAATCAGGAATTAAAACTTGGGAAACTGAATTAGCGTCTTATGAAATTCCAGGTACTGCTTTTGCTGTTGCTAATCAAGGAACTAACCCTTACGTTATTAAAAACATCAACCAAAAGTTTACATCTGATTCTGCTTATTGCATGTCAGTTCAGTTTATTGGACAAACACCAAGCGCAGATGAGGCTGGTTTGCGCAATCTTTGTATAAAAAATCTACAGATTTCTTTAAAGTTTACAACTCCAATTAGAACTAGGGATGAACAAGCAGACACAGACGATGACCCAACAGGGATGGCAAATAACCCAGTTCTTTATGGTGGGGGTGCTGATTCTCAAGATCCTATAAGTTTAGGAACAATAAACCCTGGAGATACAATCCAAGAAGACCCACTACAAACAAACATAGAAGAGCTTGATAAAAAACTACAACGTAAATTGAGTGGTGGTTTTTCTTCTACATGGTCTAAGCCAGATTTTTACGAACAACTAAACGCTCAGGCTTATCATGCTTTTACTGTTCCACTTTTTAACAACGATTATGTTTATGAAGAAGATGGTTTAAATATGATTATTTCACCATACACACTAGGAACTGTTAGTCCTTTAATAGTTGTTCCAAACGGCGATCCAGCAGCAGAACCTTTACAATATGTTTATGACCGCAGAGTTATTCCTATTACAGAACCTTTTGAGATTCATCACATCTTTTTGTGTTATGAAGGCAGAGATGGTTTTGGTCCAAGACGCACAATTCAATCACATAGCGCAGGAAAATCTACTCCTTTAACAAGTGTAGGTACTATGCAACTTGAAGTCTTTTTGGGTTCAGGCTGGAACAGCGATTGGTATGGCACAGAGTCTATCGCTTATTGGGACGAAACTAACTGGAATAGCACTAACGTAGTTGATGAAGCAGTAGACCCACTAACACAAACTAGTTTTCAAGACGTAGGTGAAACAAGAACAAGAATTATTCAAATCCCACTAAACTATGAAGCCGCTGGAACTAACTCTGAAGGTCAAGGTTATTTTAGAAACGGTATTCCTACTTTTGTAGGCAGGGGTGTTGGTTATAACTCTAACGATAGAACAGATCATGTTCGTACTAGAGGTAACGCACCAACATCATCAGGTACAAAAGGACAGGAAAAATTTATTCATATAGTTATGGGCTGGTATGGTTTGCCTTACACAAACGAAACAAATAACCATAACGCTGAAGACTTACTTGCTAACGGCGGCGCACACTTAATAATCGTAGGTAAAAAATCACTTGTTAGAAGCGAGTGGTAAATAACGAGGTACAAACATGGCAGTATTAACACCTGAAGAACAACAAGAAATCACCAAAAAGCGTGAAGAACGCAGAGAAAAAAGTAAAGAGCTTGCTAGACAAGCCGCTGCTCGACAAGAAGCAGGATTTCAAGATTTTGAAGCCAGACGTGCTGAACAACTTGCTGGTAGAGAGACAGGCATAGAAGCACTCAAACGTGCTGAACAAGCAGGTACGAGAGGCATGAGACGACAAGCTGCTGCTGGTTTGGCAGCAGGACAAGCCGCAGGAGCGTTTGGAGGTGGCGGTACAGGTGCTTCTCTTCGTGGCGCTGCTGCTGAACTAGGTCAACAAGCCGCAGAATTTGGTGCTCAACAGAATCTATTACAGCAACAATTCCAACAAGCAGAAACAGCAAGAGCCGCAGGATTGGCTGAAAAGGCTGGTGAGTTTGGTGCTGTTGCTTCTGTTCAGGGTGTTGAAGCTGAGAAGTTTGCTACTGAGGCTGGTTCTGAAATTGAAGATAGACAGCGCAAATCTCTTGAAGCAACTTCTAATATGGCTCAAATCAAGAAAGATCATAAAGGCGACAAGTGGTGGAAGTCAGACGATGAAGAAGGTGCTGCCGCTGCTATTCAGGCTTTGGCTGATGCTGAAACAGATCCAGTTATTAAAAAGATGTATCAAGACGAAGCAAAAAGAATTAGAGACAAAGGCAACATGGCGTTCTAACCAAGGAATAAAATTATGGCAAGAGTTATTAGATTACCAAGCGGACGAGTTTTCAGAGCAGAACCCTTAGTTGATGATCCAAGAAAGTTAGGTATGGGCAACAAAGGTGCTTTTGATTTTAGTGAGACAGTAAAATTATTAGACCAAGTAGCAGAATCAAAAGGTATTGGTGCTGTTGCTAACTTAGTTGAAAAAGGTTATGATGCTGCCAGAGGCGATGTTAAACGTCCAAGCGAAGAAAAAAAAGATAAAGGTCCAGCAGATGCTCTTACACAAGCAGCAAAAGCCAGAGTATCAAAAGCAGGAGAACGTATGCCTGCTGCTGGTATGCGTCGAGAAGGACAAAGACCAGCAGAAACTGCTTTACCTCGTGAACCAACCTTTGACCCTCGTTTTTCAACACCAGACCCAAATTTTGGTCCGTTATTCCCTGCTGCTCAAGAAGGACGCAGACAAGCGATGATGCGTGAGCCTGATCGTCAAAGAAAAGCAATTGCTGAACTTCCGGAACAACAAATCGTAGTTAGAGATGATTCTGTCACACGTTTGACACGTCGTCCAGAGCGTAAATTAGTTCGAAACACTCGGGCTGGTATTGAAGCCGGTGGTCCTCCGATAGTTTACGAAGACCAGTTGGCACGCTCACCAGAAGGTGTTGTTGAACAACCAAAAGTTCCACCACTTCAAGTTCCCGGTCCCGCTCAACCCGCTCCACCACAAGCACCTCTACCACAGATGGCTACTCCTACTCCTGCTCCTGCTCCTGCGCCTGCACCTGAACCACCTCCACGACAGATGGTAGTTCCTGTTCCAACACAGCCTGCTCCCGGTATGACTGGTGGCGGTGCTCCAATTACACAAAGAAGTATGGGAGCACAGGCACAAGCAGCAGGACAACAAATTGCTGCTAACGTATTACAGGAAGCACAAAGAAAAGAGCCTGTTCAAGCAGCACAAATTGATTTAACACAGTTTAGTTCACCAACAGGACAAGCAAGAGGTTCTATCCAGTTTTTTTCTGAACTAGCAGACACTTTACAAAAAAGAGGTGTTGGTATAGAAGAAAGTTCGCAAACACCTATGGAAATTCCTTACACAGTTTCTATTGATGAACTTTATGGTTATGCTAGAAACGCTCGTACTTATGAAAATCAAAAGCGTGTTCTTGATGCTCTTGCTAATAATAGAGTTACAGGTATGGGTTTTGAAACTTTAGCAGATAGATTGAGTGGTGCTTATCGTCAACGTTATCTTGCTAATATAACAAGTATGTTTCCAAAAATTGCTAATCAGCCTAATTTAATTGAATCTATTGGTACAGTTGGTAAAGCATACGCCGCAGAACAATTAGGACGCCGTAGAGCAGAAGATATTGCTGCTGGCGCTCCAAGTGCTGCTGTTACAAGAACACTTGCTCAGGCAGGACAAGCAGCGGCTGGTGGACAACTTGCTGCTGAAAGAGCCGTGACTGAAAGAGAAACACGAGCAGCAAAAGCACAAGACTTGTTAGGCAAAACTGCTAGTAGAATTTATAACGATGCTTATAAAAGAAGTAAAAAAGTTGGTAAAAAAGGCAAGACTAAAATTAACATAAGAGAATTCAGATCAGTAACATCTGATGTTTTTACTAAAGAACAAGATAGACTTGGTAGACAACTAGATAGACTAGACGATCAAATTGCAAAAGCACAAGGCGAAGCAGCCTTAGCAGATATTCCTCCACCAACTCAGCGAGATGTAGTTTTGAATCCACAAGGTGCTAACCAAACACGAAGAGATATAGCAAAAGGTCAAGCAGCAAAGAAAAGATTAGCAGCACTAGAAGCAAAACGACGAGAAACACAAGGTGTTTATGATGGTTTGGCAAAGAGAAGAACTGCTTTTGATACTTTGATTTCTCGTATGGCAACAGGTTATAAACCTTCGCAAGAAGAGTTAGAAGCAGCAGGATTGTCAGCACAACAAGCACTACAATTTATGAGAGGAATAGGTGGTATTAGAAGCCGTCGTAGAAGCGGACCATCAAAAACTCCAGCGACTAAACAAGCACCAAAACCAAAAGTAGATATTAAATTTTAAGGATACTCACACATGGCACAAACTTTTCAAGAGTGGGTAAACAGCAATAAAAAACGTGGTGTATCCCCTCAAGATTTAAAAGATGGTTTCTTTCAGCGTTATGGCGTAAAACTTGAAGACCAAGATGCTACCGCCGATTATGATGCTTTCAAGGCAGATTTTGAAGCAAAACAATTTGTAGGTCCAATACTGCCTCAGACGCCCGAAAAACCTACTCAGACGCCCGAAGAACCTACACAGGTAGTAGCACCTACCCCTGCACCTACAACGCCTACACAACCCGTTGTAGAGCGTGACACGGGTAGTTTACGAGCTTTAGGAGGCGAGCGTGGTGATCCGCTTGTAGAACCAGAAGGATTTATTAAAGCAGGCGCTAGATATTTATTGCCAAAGTTTTTTGGTATTGAAGAAGCAATACTAGGTCCAGATCCTGATACTTTGCCTCAATATGATAAAGAAAAAGCAGAAGCAGAAATAGCAAAATTCAGAACAATAAAAAAAGGTGAATACGAATTTGACCCAAGACAGGCAGCTCGACTTCCCGGTATGGTTGCTGGTGCTGCTGTAGAAACAGGTAAGTTGGCTGTTGAAACTCCAGTTCAGTTGACTGCTGCGCTAACTGGACAAAGCCCTGAAGAGGTAAGAGCTAAATTAGGTAGAACAGTTGCTGACTTAAGTCCGGGTGAATCACAAGAAGCTTTTGATCCTAAAGCATCTAAACAACTTGTAAAAAGATATTTAGGCGATGATCCAGACGAAGAACTTCGTTTAAGATCAAAAGATATTTATACTCTTATGCAAGAAGACGTTGAAGAAGTTCTTGCTGGTGTAACACAAGCAACCTTTACAGATATTGTTCCTCTTTTGCCATCCAAAAATCGCAAAGATTTTAAAGGTTATTTTAAAGAAGGTTTTGAAAGAGGTGAACAACTACCGGGATTTGCAGCAGCGGGTGGTGCTATTATTGCTAATTCAGCAGGACTAATTGCTCAAGGTGAAATAGGCAAAGGTATTCGTACTTTATACGAAAGACCAGCAACTTTTTTACTTACTCTTGCTCCTATTGCTGGTAAATTACCTGCTTCTATGAAAGCAAAATTATTAAAAATTTATGCTTCTCCTGTTTATGCTCCTTTTCTTACTACTAAATTAGGAGCTAAAGGTCTTGCTAGAGTTGTTGATGCTTTAAAAAAACAAGAGCCTGGAACTGCTGAAACTTATGTAAAACAAAAATTTGTTGATCCTTTAGAACAAAGAACACCAGAGGAGACAGCAAGAGCAGAACGTATTTACGAAGAAGCAAGAGCAACCCGTGAAAAAACAAGAACTGCTACAGAAAAATTAGCAGAAGAAGCAGAAACAGCAGAACCTAAAGTTCGATCACCAGAAGAAGCAGTTATTACTGAAAGCGGTGTACAAGTATTAGAAAAAATAAATCCTGAGTTTTTTAAAACAGGTGATACTTCTTTGTTATCAGAAAGACAAAAAGAATATTTTGCTGAACGTGATAGAAGGATTTTACAAAAACGTGGACCTAATACAGACATAACTAAACTAAAACCAAAAAATCTAACACTTGCTGAGATGCAAGAAGGAAATATTTTTGGTGGTAATTTACAAGGTGAGTTTTCACTTGCTTATGATGTACTTCTTCAAGATGCTACAGAAACAAGTCGAATAGCAGCAGATGCTCCAGCAGAAGCAGATATAAGAACTAGATACGAAGATTGGGTTGATCGTTCACAAGCACAAATAGCAAAACAACAAGGTGAGTTTAAAAAATATACCGATGCGGCTGACCAAAACAAACTAGATAGAATAGCCGCTGAAAAAGAATTAGTAGCTGCATCATCAGCAGGTGCAAAACCAAGAGTAATAAAAAGATTAAGAAATAAAGTTGGTCGGCTAGCACAAGCAGAAGTAAAAAATAACGCTAAAGCGAGTGAAGCTTTTAGTAAGTCTCAAGAACTTACAGAAAAATATCAACAAGAATTACCTGTTAGGCAAAAAAGATTACAAGAAGCTAGCGAAAGACTTAGAGCACAAGCAGCAGCCGCAGGTGAAAGACTATCTAGATATGAAGAAAGACTAAGACCAGAGGCAGGTGAAGCAGCACTAATAGAGCGTGCTGGTCTTAGAGAAGGTCTTACTGCTGTTGAAAGACAGCAGATAGCTGAAGGACGAAGATTTGCTAGACAAGGTGAAAGATCAGCAGTTTTAGAAGAAGGTGCTGTATCATATGAACGCCCAGGACTTAGACGATATAGTTTAGGTGCTGAAGACTTAGGTGCTGTGAGAGCAGCAGGAGATGTTCTAAAAGAATTTTTTAAAGACATACCAGAAGAATACAGAAAATACGCAATTGAAGAAGAAGCCAAACGTGCTGGGAGTTCTGCCGCAGAAGCATATAGACAACTAAGTGGAAGCGATGGTCGTAGATTGATGCGGGATGCTATTATAAAAGATCCAACTTTAGACATAGAAGCGTTTTATCAGCAATTTCTTAGAGAACAAAAGCCTGCGGAAGTAGTTACTAGACCAGTTGATTCAGATGTAATTGCAGATGTAAAAGAAAGTTTTAGACCTTCTTTTCCAGAAGGTGAGTCAGGAAAAAACTTTCAATTTACACCAGAAATTCAACGTATTGTTGCAGAGGGTGTTGCTGATATTGTTGAAAAAGACATCAACGTTTTATTAGCAGAACCAAAACTCCAAAAAGGATTTTCTGATTATCTTGCTAGAAAATATTCTGACAGAGTAACTTTTAGAGAACGTTTTACCCGTGAAGGTAGAAGAAAAAGAAAATCACAAGAAGAATCTATTAGAACAACCAGAGGACACATACAAAGTTTATTACAAGAAAGAGCATCTAAAAGAACAAGAGGAGATTTTGGTCTTAGATCGGCTAGACTTACACAAGAAATTACACCAGCAGAATTAAAAGAATCTTTAGCAGAATACCTTTCTATTCCAGAAAAAGGTGGTGCTGATATTCTAAAACAAGAAATCAAAGATAGAGTTTTGTTTGATGTTCGTAACAGAGCGTTTAGAGAAGGTTTAGCACAAAACATAAAACAAGAAACAGCAGGTCTTAATTTTCTTACGGGTGAACCAATTGCTGATCCTGTTGGTGTAGCACTAGATATTGTTGATAGACAAAAAAGATCTGGTCATGTTTCTTTTGCAGTTAGTGTTCCAAAAGGTAGGTTTACTGATGTTTTATCTCAAGTAGCAGAACAAACAAGAGGAACATCAAACAATCTTGTTAAGACACTAGAAAAATATGTACCAGCATCACCTGAATTGGCAAAAGTTATTGGTCCTAATACTTATGTAAGTCCTAGTTTTAACTCTGCTTTTACTTCTATCATCAAATCTTTTGATACAATTGGTAAAGTTGAATTAGGTTTTAATAGAATTGTTGCTGAACTAAAAAGAGGTTTTACATCACGCAATTTATCATCAGCAAAAAACAACTATTTATCAAACGTTCTTTTGTACAGTCTTTACTATGGTGCTATTGAAGGTGCTAAACTAGTTTTGTCAGGACCACAAGAATTAGCAAGAGTAATAGCAAGAGATGTAACTGGCAGAAGAAAACCAACAATAGCAGGTTATTTAACAGATCCAGTATTGCAACCACTAACACCAGAATCTAATAGAGTATTTACACGTTTTGTTCGTCAATCACCATCTAATAGAAGAGAAGCAATCTTGTTTGATTCTTTTCGTGAATCAGGTTTGGTTGACAACACAAATATTTCTAACGAAGTTTCGCTTTTATATAAAGGAAATTTGGTTACAGAATTTGGTTTAGATCCCGCAGCTAGAAGAGGTGTTCCGGGCGCTGCTGTTGCTTCAAGAGCAATTAAGAAAATAAACGTTGCACAAGATGCCGCTTATACTTTTGGTGATAACTATTTTAAAATTTTAGCAGCATCAACAGAAGCAAACGTTGTATTTGATATTTTAGACAACGTATTAGAACCATCACCACGAGGACAAAAACCAGTTACTGTTACTTTGAGATTGGGCGAACGACTAACTGTTGAGATTGCTAAAGACCCTGAAGGTAATTTCTATAGAGTAGAACCAGCACCTGCTGGTGGTGAAGGTAAAGTTATTCGTCGTCGTTTAACAAAAGATGGACTAGCAAGACTAGTAGGTAAGTCTGCTTCTAAAACAGCGTTAGATAAGTTTGTTGATTACGAAAGGATTCCGGGTTATCTTGCTTGGTTGCGTTCAACTGCTCCGGGTGGTATTGTTTCTTTGTTCTCTACATGGGCTTACAAGATGATGGATGCTCCGGGTAAACGAGGTATTCTATCTCACATGTTAGCAAACGAAGGTGCTATTATAAATTCGTCTTCACCTCAAGTAAATTCATATTTAAACCAAGTAAAAACAAATCGAAGTATGGCAAGAGCCGCTACTGTAGCAATTGCTAGAACCCAAATAGATCAAGAACAAGATGGCGATGTTCGCAGGATGTTAGCGTACAATCCAACTGGATTACAACTAATAACTTATTCTACATCAGAAGTAGATCCTAGCACTTTGATATATCGTGATTCAACTGCTACTAACTTCTTAGGACCGTCAGAGGCTATGACTAGATTATTAATCGGTGGTGGTGCTTTTGCTGCTGATCTTTTCTTGAAAGCAACTTCAAACCAAGTTGGACCCGTTGTTGATTCAAACGCAGCAAGAGAGGTTATGGGTAAAGATGATTATGAAATCATGAAAGACATGAGAAAATTATTTTACCGTTATAAATCAGGACAACTTATCTCAGCAAAAGATGCTTTGACTGTTGCTCAATTTGCTGGCAACCCTATATTTGATTTCTTTGATATGTTCATAGCATCAGATTCTAACCCCTATATTGATGTTGCAGCACACGCTATGAAGACTTTTCAGTCTATTGCTGTTGGTGGCACAGGCAAGTATATGATGGATGCTGCTGTAGCAAACTCACTAGGTGCTGAATACTTGAGACAAGGTAAAGGTGGATTCTTACCTCTCTTATTTAGCAACGTCTATAAGAAAACTTTGAACTACTCTTATCGTTCAGAACAAATAGAATCACAAAGAACTATGGCAAGAGATGTAATAAACATGACTTTGGGTACATCTTATAGATACTCTTTTATCCATAAAAGAATTGGCAATAAAGATAAAGGTGCGTTTTCTAAGTGGGTTGACGCTCACAAAAAGAATTTGGATGCATCCTTACTTAGAGCAGAAAATTTAAGATTAAAATCACTAGCAGCAGCAGGATATAAAGAGGATGATCCTGCTATGAAAGAAGTTGTTAGAAGGTTTGTTTTGTTAAAAGAAGCAGTAGAACTAGAACACGCTGCTTTTAAGATAAGAGTATTTAACGCAATTGATCGTTCAGGTTTCTACGAAAATCTAGAAAAAACAAAATAAACGAGTGGTAAATATCACGGACAGGAAATAAACTATGACCGAACAAAGACAGAAGACAATAAACTATCGTATTTCAGCCGCACCTGTTATTGGCGCTGATGGCGATGTTTATGCTATTCCAGGCAACACCCCTGGTGCTGGTGCAGCACAACCTATTCTTCCTTACATCAGAGATAACTACAGCGTATCAACTGGCAACGTTGTAGGTATTTTAATTAGTTGCGGAACAGGCGGTTCTGGTAACCACCATGTACATATTAGAACATCTACTATTGGTCTTGGAGCAGGTGAAGCAGGTAAAGGTATTTCTATTCCAGTAGGACAATCTTTATATCTCCCTAAACCAACAGACGATTGGGCGGCTGAGTGTCCTTCTGAGTTTTATGTTGCACTATTTTACTAGGATATATGATGAAAAAGATAAGTCGCAAACAAGAATATAGATACGGTATGCCTGCTAAATACAGCAAAGGCTTATCAAACAAAAAAGCTAAACGCCGTGCCGCAGCACAAAAGATGCGTAGCAAAAAGTATAAAGAAAACCCTAACGACCCAACGCTTTATGAACCGCTTCCAAGCGATGATAAAGCACCTACTAAAAGGAGCAAATACGCAGATGGCTAGTAGTGTAGACAAATCACTATCTAAAGTCGCAGAGCAATATAACGCTCCCCTTGGTCCTTTACGAAGGATATACAACAAGGGTCTAGCAGCGTGGTCTTCTGGGGGTCATCGTCCCGGTGCCTCACAGCACGGCTGGGCTATGGCTAGGGTCAAATCTGTATTGAAGGGTGGCAAGGCTCGTTCAGTCGATTCTAAAGAGTGGGCAGCAATACAAAAGTATAGAGCTGCTAAAAAATCAAGGAGTAAATCATGAGTAAAGTATTCAGTTGGGTAAAGAAAAAGCTTGTAAGCCGTAAGTTTATCCTAACAGTAGGAGCAGTTATTGCTGCTTTTTCTGGAACAATTAGTTGGGATCAAGCAGTTGAGATTGCTATGGTCTGGTTAGGCGCACAAGGCGCAGTAGATGCTGTGAAGGAGTTAAAGAAGTGAGTAAATATCGTAGAAGAATTAGTCCCCACTTCCATGAAGATGAGTTTGCTTGTAAGTGTTGTGGCGAGGTAGGTGATAAAAAACAATTGCAAATTTTAGTTGCTCGTCTTGAGATGCTAAGATCGCAGTTCAATAAACCAATCAAAGTTATTTCAGGTTATCGTTGCCCAAAACATAACACTAAAGTAGGCGGTGCTAAAAAGTCACAGCACATGCTTTCACAAGCAGCAGATATTGTAATTGATGGCATCAGCCCAAAGAGAGTTGCCAAACTAGCACATGGAATTTTTAAGGGGATTGGTATCTACGATCACTTTACACATGTTGATACAAGATCATACAAAGCATCTTGGGATCACTCAACCAAAGAGGAAAAGAAAGATGCCAGCGACAAGACAAACACTAAGCTCAGTTCTAAAAGAAGCGTACCAGAAGTCAAAGAAACCAAAAAGGCAACTACCAAAGCCAAAAGCAAGACAAGTAGCCGCCGCAGAACTAGCAAGCAAAAAGAAGAAAAAGAGGGCTAAACGTCATGACTATTGAATCAGCGTTGCCTTTAGTATCTGGGCTTATTCTTATTGGTGGTTTGGGTTGGAAGCTTAACGCTGAGTTGAGTATGATACGACTTATGGTTGAGAAACTTGTCGTCAAGGCAGAGGGCAAGTGGGAGCAGATGGATAAATTAGAAAAGCGTGTAGACGCTTTGGAGAGCAAACCATGATTGTCAAAAAGGGCAACAAGTTTGTGGTAAAGGACAGTAAAGGTGAGAAAGTCTTAGGCACTCACTCTACTAAAAAAGCAGCCTTACGCCAACTGGCTGCGATAGAAGCGAGCAAAGCTCGTAAATCATAACGCCAACTTGGCGAAGGAGTATATATTATGGCTATTTTTACAGAGACATGTGATGTTGAAATTACGGCTGGTGGTTCAGTCACAATTCCAGAGGGAAACTGGAAAATTATTAGTGCTTCAGGTTGGTTAACAGCCGCTGCTGGTGCCGCTGCTGCCTCTAAGGTAACCCGTACCCGTGGTGGTTCAACTGTTGATTGTTGCTCTGCTTTTATTACAGGTGATGGTACACCAGTAGCAAATACCGACGCAGCCAAAAGTGCTATTAGTTGGGAAGGTGTTGAGTTCGGCAACCTAGTTATCGAGGCTGGCGACGTTATTACAGTAACTTCAACAGACGTAGAGTCTGAAGTACACGTCATGCTCAAGCGCATCTAATTATGAGTAAGAAGTCGGCACGGAAAGACGCAGCTAAAAAACTTAATAGTCCTCAGCGAACACCTGAAGGACCAAAAAAGTTTGTTGTTTATGTTCGTGATCCCCAAACAGGAAATATCAAGACCGTAAGGTTTGGTGATCCAAACATGGAGATCAAACGAGACAACCCTAACCGGCGTAAGTCTTTCCGTGCTCGACATAATTGCGATAACCCCGGTCCCAAGACTAAGGCAAGATACTGGTCATGCCAACACTCTTGGAGGGCAAACAAAAAAGTTGATGATTAGGAGGCTTTACATGAAAAAACTGATAGTAATACTATTATGTTTGCTATTATCAGGCTGCTTGATTGAAGAGAAAAATTACCATGGTTGTGACGCTGATAGTGAAACTGATCCACCAGCAGACACCATAGAGATGCCTGAAACTTCTACAAAAACAGATACTGAATTTTTAGATATGTTTGAAGAAGTCACAGCAACAAAATAAAAAAAATAATCACCCCCCCAAGTTGAGTCGATCTTAAATTTTTTTTGAGGTCGGCTCAACTTTTTTTGCTTAACAAAAGGAACTTTCTCTGTTATGATGCTATTTATAACAAGAGCAACAAATAGTTGCTTTGCTTCTACGGAGAAGACCCAGTAGTAAGCCACAAGGCTGAACCGAAGGGGACGCCCGCTCTGTATCATCTATGCGACCTGAAAAACATACCCCATAGATGATGTTGGTTATGAGGACTAGCCCCTTACGCCGACTAAACGAGATTGAGACCCCCCACAGAGCAACCGAGTTGAGCATCGGTTTTGTTTTCACAACCCTGCTGAACAATCAAAGGTGTTCAGCAATTTGTGGCGAAGGCTAGTTTCGCTGGGGTTTTTATTATGAACAGAACAAAAAAGAAAATAAATTAAATAAATAAAAAAGAAGATGAATTGGAATAAAAGAAAGAAACATATTGGAATTTACAAAATAGAAATAGATGGTTGGATTTATATTGGAAAGTCTGTAGATATTTTTATGAGATGGTCAAAACATCTAACAGATTTATTTGCAGATAAACATCACAACAAACATCTACAAGAAAAATTTAACAATAGTAATTATAAAAATATCAATTTCAGTATTCTTAAATTATGTAAGAAAAAAGACTTAACATCTATGGAGAAAAAGTATATAATAGAAGAAAAGCAACAAGATAAGCTACTGAATATTTTAATAAAAAAAGAAAAGAAAACCTTAAAAAAGTGAAAAAAGTTTAGTATAATTAGGGAACAATCTGCTAGAGCAGACTATTTATAATATAGCAAAAGGAGGTTTATGCTATGATAAGTTTAGAAAGAAAGAATTTTTTAAGACAATACGGACAAGAGAACAGAAATCTTGTCAAAGATAAGTTCTCGGTTGGAGAGCTTGCAGAACAACAGATTAATTTTGATTATCCTGAATACATAAGAAACAATCTTGAAGATAACAAGGCAGTAGATTTTTACAGAAAAGAAGACAACACCCACTGGGATTCTAAAGTATGCAAAGCTACTCGCTTCGGTGGAGATGTATGGATTGAGGTAGTTCAGAACGTTTATAGAGGTTCACTACCAAACTATGATTTTGATGGTGGACTACTATACTATGATATTTCAGATTCAACCGATAGAATAGTTTATCCGATTTCCTTTTCAGAATTCATACCACAGGTAGAGTTAGGGCAGAGAGTTTACAAAAGAAATATAGACAGAATAATATATCTATTTGATAACGGTTTAATAGGAAATAATAAACCACTATACTTAAAGTATGATGATGAATACTGCGATTCAGGTTTGACTATGTACAGAGTAGGTAGAAAAGATAACGACCCAGATGGTAAATCGTTAGCAATAAAATTTACTCCAAACAACAGAAGAACAATCAAGTGGGAGGACTAAGTGAGTGGAAAAAATAAATACAAAGACTATCTTATCAGAAAAAATAGATACGAAGACTACCTTCTCAGAATTATCGATTCAAGACTTACTAGGAGAAATACTTATGGAAATCGCTAAAGCAAAAAAATTACTTGATATTTTATTTGAGCAAGAACTAACAGAAGAAGAAATTGTAGAGATAGACACACTAACGCCTGAAGAAGAGCAAGTCTTGCGTATGCGTTTTGGAATAGCAGAAGCCCTTAAGGGGTCGTTAGACAATAATATCTACAAGAAGGAAGGACAGGTATGAAACTATGGATACCCAAAGAAATACTACAGGAAATAGAAGCAGACCCAATCAGGACTTACCTGCTGCTAAAGATGCTGGTGCAGCACTACTCTCCAGTAAAAGACCTACCAGCATCAGAAGGTCAGGCTGTAGATTATGTGATCTTGGGGATGATGGCAGAGATGAAACGCCAGTTCCCAAAGGTGGAGAAGATGCCAGCCCCAGCCCCAAACGAACTAAACTGAAACCAATAAAGAATAATAGTCTCCATGATTTATCAGGGATTTATTATTCATCCAATACTCTTTATATTGTAAAAAACTTTTTACCAAGTGAGTACTGGGCAGAGACAGATTTAGAAATAACATACCTTAGAGTGCTACAAATAAACAAACTAATACATACACTCTATGTTAAGGCTGAACGAAAGAATAGCATGGAAGACATGATGATTCTGCGAGCACAACAAGCAATAGTTATCGAGGTATTGAGAATTCTAAAACAACAAATCCTAATCGAAAGAGGCGGAAACAAAAACATAATTCAACAACAGGAGGACGAAAGAATATGGGAAAGGAAACTTTGGTAAAAGTAGAACATACAGATATAAAATTTAAACCAGGATCTGTACCTGGATTTATGATTGAAGGTTTGATCGGTCAAGCAATCACTCAAGTTTATCAGCAGTTTAATTACTTTAACGAACTATACACAGATGATAAACACGAGAGACATAAGGATTGGTTGGTCAACGGCAAAGCACTTTGTATCATCGCATACGAAGAAGCAAAGCAAACTATCGACTGTCTTGAAGAGATGAAGGATGCTACGCTTAGACCGAAGCATAAAGCATACAGACAGATTACAACTGAATTCTTAAAGAAGCAGGAGAAGTTAGAGAAGAAAACAGCAGCAGCAAAAAGAAGAAATAATAAATCTTTTATTGATTCAATTGCTAACATCGCTGATTGGTTGAATTCAACTACAATAGTTATGTCTTCATACTCAGACATAAAGGACATAAGAGAAGAAGTAAAGTCATGGCAATAAAAGAATCTTGGTGTGAGATACACCCTAGACAATACGCTTTGAGTTCAGGTCTTTGTACTCACCTTGACTGCATAAAAAAGATTATCTGGACTCACGCTAAATCGTGGAAGGTCATAAACAAGAACTGGTCTTACATCGTGAAGTTAGGAGCAGCCGATGACTGCTGTGTCTTTTTAATTCAGGAACTCCTGAGAGAAGAAAAAGAACAAGGCAAGAAACCTACACTAAATCCATGGTGGTTAAAGTTTAGATTACAAAAGTATGTCGCATCAGGATTACGAAAGTCTGACTTACCTATGAGTAAAGTACCTAAGAATAGTAGAACTAAACTCTATCGTATTATGAGTTCTATTGATGCTATCAAGGAAGCGAACGCTGATTTATTAGACAGCATGGTATGGCATGGTGCTATGCGTTCAGGTGAAGCAGAGGATATTGAAGAAGAATACGAAAAAAGACAACTAAAAGAAAAAATATACTTAAAGTTTGGTGAAACTGTGTTATTATATATCACAGATGAGATAAACAAGAAAGAGTATATAAAGCTTATGGGAACAGGAATCAAAGCTGCTATGGACTACCTACAAATTGCACGACAACACATCAAACACTTCATGACCGAGGGTGAGTGGCTACCGAGTGTCGACGATGATATTAACCGATGGAAACTATCCCACTCCGTCGATCATCGTATCTGACCCAACTGCCCACTTGCCCATGAGCCCATCTTACCTCCTTTCGGTGGGCTCCTCATCGCCCCTGCTCCCCGCCTTCTCCTTCTTCGGTGGGTCGAGCGGGGGCGATTTGTCTTTACAATTCTTTACATCTTTTTACTGAACAAGCGACTATCTATTGTGTATAATAGATGGAGTGTTTGAGGGCAGAAGAAAAAAAACTGCGATGCTACAAAAAAATTGCTTAAAGTTTTGACTTTTGCCTGATACAATACTACTTATAGAAGAGCGGCGGTTAGGGATGACTGCTGCGAATCAGAAAGGAGAAAATTATGAAGACAAGAATTTTAGATTGGTTAAAAACCCAACACCAAGAAGGCGACTGCTTTTGGATTTTGAGAGATAAAGACCAAGAAATATTAGAGATAAGTGAGATAGACCAATTAGGTTTAGACCAAGACCAAGCAGACGACTTGTTTGACTGGCGGAACGACTATTCGTGTAGAACCGATAAGTGGAGTTATGATACGAAGATTCGTGGAGAGAACGAGAGAATAAAAATAAACCTTGATAATCCCAGCGATAAAGATATTCTTTTATACTCTATCGCTTACACTATTACTAATAGAAGAGAAACTACCCAATACAAAATTGAGGAAAAAAATTATAACCGCAACAGGTTTATAGATTATGGAAAAGGAACACTATACTCTATTAACAGATGCGATAGTGAGATTATGGACGATGAACTGCTATGGCGACTTGACGATGATGAAAGTGATGAAGGAAAACCTTACAAGGATTACTACTTTGACTGGTGTAGAAGAGAAGGAAAGGAAATACCCGACGAAATTGGATACGAGGATTTAGATAGATGGTTTAGAGATGCTCTTTACGAAGACAATAAAGAACACCCCGACTATGCTATTCAGGAAGAGATGTATAATAGAGTAGCGGACTCTTTTGATGAGATGTGGTTAGACCAGTCTATCTACACGGAGACGATGGACGAAGAGTGGGATTTAGATATAGAAGGGTCTATTCAGTTTGACGAACCAAGTATAGGCGATATGATTAAGTTAGATTATGAGTTGTATGTTATAACGAAGACCGATGGTGAGGGATTTTGGGAAGCAATCCAACCCTGTATGAATAAAGCAATTTTAAAACTTGTACCCACCAGTTTTAGTTTTAGCGGTTTTAGTGAAGATGTTTTTTACTGGAAATTTAGCGACTGCGACGATTTGATGGAATTTTTGACTCAACAAAAGGCATAAAGTATTTTAGAATACTATTTATAATAAGAGCGGTGGTTAGGGATGACTACCGCCAACAATAAAGGAGATAATAAAGATGTACGATACAGAACAGACAATAATTATAGATACAGAACAGATGACTTGGGAGAAAATCCCGCAGGACATACGAGATTGGTTATGCGATGATGCCGACTTTATTGAGTGGGTTGAGAGATACGACCAACCAGAATTAGAAGGAGGACTATAAGATGCCTAATTGGTGTAGTGTTAGTATCACCATCAGCGGTGATACAAAAGAACAAAAGAAATTTTTACAAGATGCTTATGAGGAATACCTATTCAGTATCAATACCCAAAACCCTGACGAATCAGAAAATAAGGGTTTATTTTATGCCCTTCGCCGTCCTCCTAACGGAAAGTGGGACTATGATTGGTGTGTAGAAAATTGGGGAACCAAGTGGGATGTAGATGCTGACGAAAGTTGTGTTGAGTATTCAGATGGGGAACTAATCATAAACGGACAGACCGCTTGGTCTCCTCCAATTCAGTTGCTAAATCACTTACATACCGAATTAAATTTACATACCTATTGTGAATACTCGGAAAGTGGATGTGGATTTGCCGGAGTTTATAAAGATGGAAACGATACTGAATACAATAGGGATGACTATTTTAATTCAACAACAGGAATAATTGAAAAGTGGTATTGCGATGATGGTGATTTTGGAACTATCATCGGAGAATTCAACTACAATACAGGTGATTTGTTTTTTTGGGATGAGAAGGACACTAACAAAAAACGATTCGCTCTTATGTTAGAAGAGTTAGATTATAGTGATTCGGATTTAGAAGGAATACCAGAGTGTGTTATGGAAACTATGTATGGAGTAGAAGAGTTTTTTGACAACAACGAAATCCATAAAGGAATCAAAATCTTATCGGACGATGGAGTAGTTTATGATGCCATCGTTTATAAAGAGTTTGGCGAAGATAAAAAACAACTATTCATAAATAAAGGAGAATAATTATGAGATTAAAACAATTTAGAATACAACCTTATTTAGATGGAAGAGAAGGAGATAGATTCTTTTTATCAGCATACGATTATAACGATGCGATAAAACAGATAGAAGATTCAGCAGTTTTAGAATACGATTGTTATACAGTATGGTATGATGTTATTGAGGAAGAAGACATAACACCAATCTACAAGGAAACTTATCTGATAGAAAAAAAGTGGGATTGGGAATAAAAAAAACTTAACATACCACTAAAAGTGTATTATAATATAAGGGTGAGTTAGGGATGACTCACCCATCATAACAACAGAAAGGAGAAAAAAGTTATGAATACAGAACTAAATTATTACCAAGTCCATACAATTAAAGAATTGGTGGCGACTTACTATGTGAAAGCAGAGAGCAGAGAAGAAGCAGAAGAACTCGCTTGGAGCAGGTTTGACGAAGAAAAAGACCGACTACAATTAGAAGACTGCTGGGAACACCAGACAATTACCGATACAGCATCGTCAGAAGACAGCGACGAGTGGTTGATTGAGAACGACGAAGGTTATGCTGTTTATGTAGCAGACAATAACGGAGGTGAGGTATGAAAGAATACAAGATGGCGAAGGGAGCGGTGAAAGTATCACCCCGTACCGAAGATGTGAGATTGTATGCGGTTGTTTATCAACCCGACCTAAACGGCGAGGATTATTACCCTTTGGGACAAGGAATTTGGGAAACCCCAGAGGACGGAGATGTGATAATTGATTCTTATTGGGCAGATGAAGAATTAGCAGAGGGTAGAAGAAGATTTATCGAAGAAAGTGGAGGGGTTGGAGGATTCAGAATCGCAGATGATTTTTATACCAGAGTATGGGAACTAAACCCATCTGCGAGAGACCACTATGTTTTATTGGAGGATAAATAAGATAAAAAGGTGTGGTAGGGTATAGGTACTTGATGTGCCCTACCCCCCTAATAATCTAACCAGCATAACAACTGACTAAACCTACTAACTAATACTACCCCCTGTATCGCCCTGTATGCCCCTAAAAGGAGACCAGCAGGGGCAGGGGGTAGGTTGGTGAAAGAAGAAGGCATACACGGCAATTATGAGCGATTGAGGGGTATAGGGGTGGTTAAGGGT
>Ga0208645_1001426_pt1 | contig 20904 bp, 45 predicted proteins | sample VirMetDEL_Sep_01_FD_184519 | JGI IMG/M metagenome (GOLD analysis project Ga0208645, IMG submission 184519) | Aqueous microbial communities from the Delaware River and Bay under freshwater to marine salinity gradient to study organic matter... | ecosystem: Environmental > Aquatic > Marine >... | reverse complement strand
CACATCTGCTCATGTCAAAGGGTTGGCTGCAGACTTCAGACCTAGTGGCAACCATAATATTGATAGTGCTGTCGCTGCCATTGTTGATAGCGATATTCCTTACGACCAAGTTATTAATGAGTATAATAAATGGGTTCATATATCTTTCGCAGAGAGTGGTAGAACTCCTAGAAAACAGGCGTTAATAATAGATAAAAATGGAACATTACTTTATAGTTAGGGTATACTAAACTATGAAGATACTTCTATTAGACATAGAAACATCGCCAAACACAGCTCATGTATGGGGCTTGTGGAATCAAAATGTAAGTCTAAACCAACTCATGGAATCTAGTTATGTTATGTGTTGGGCAGCCAAATGGCTAGGCAAAAAAGAAATTTTGTTTGATTCTATTATGGAAAACACTCATAAGAACATGATCAAACGAATCCACAGGCTTCTAAATGAGTGTGATGCAGTCATTCATTATAACGGCAGTAAATTTGATATACCAACTCTTAACAAAGAGTTTATTCTGCATGGCATGAATCCACCATCACCTTATAAAGAAATAGATTTATTAAAAACTTCTAGATCAAGATTTAAGTTTCCCAGTAACAAGCTAGATTATGTTGCACAAGCACTCGGAGTAGGTAAAAAGGTTCATCATGAAGGTCATGAGCTATGGTTAAAATGCATGGCTAAAGATTTATCTGCATGGAAAACCATGAAAAAATATAACAAGAACGATGTTGTTATATTAGAGAAGGTATACAACAAAATGTTAGGTTGGATTAAAACTCATCCTAACCATAATCACTACACAAGTAATCAAGTATGCCCATCATGTGGCAGTAAAGATTTACATAAAAGGGGAACTTGTTGCAATATAAAATCCGTTTTTCAGCGTTACCAATGTCAAAGTTGCGGCAAATGGTCAAGGAGCAACAAGGCATCACAGGTCAAAAATTCAGGCTCAAATATCAGCATTTAAAGGGGAAAGTTATGGACATTCAAGAAATTGCCGAGCATATGACAGGCAAGATGATTGATGCTGTAGATGTTGTCTTTGGTGAGGATACGCTAGTTATTTACTTTGATGACGGATCAGATGTTGAGCTAATCGTAGACTCTATCTATTGCAACAGACCGGATTTAGATGATTAGAGATATTGTATATGGAGTCTCGTTGATTCTATTTACACTTGTTTGTGTATATATGTTTTGTTTAATATTAGTTCTTAAATCAAATCAATTTGTTTACCATATTTAAATAAATCTTCTTTTTTTATTAAGAAGGCTTTTTTAGATACATTATCCCCCTTACCAACAAACTCCACATAAGTTAATTTAGCCATAAATACTGCATAGTAAATATATTTTTTTTCTATACATATAAACTCATTGCCGTCATAAAAGATCCAAATGTCTGCTTCGCTCGTAAGTAACGCAGATGGTTTATCATACATTTCAATTTCAATAACAATATTACCGGTATATTTACTTTTACCATCATACTTAACCTCAATACCTTTTTTTATTTCTGGTATCCAAATATCATACCCTTTGTATTTATTAATGATACTTGCAGATGGATATTTTTTTCTAATTATATTTAAAACTTGTGTTTCTATTTGTAAGCCAATAGATAGATCTTCTTGAAATGTATTCTCTTTAATCGTCATATACTAATGTTCCATGATCGTCTGAATACATAACCGTAATATCATCATCATAAACCATTGTATAACTATCTTTGCTTGGCGTAACGGATACATCACCGTCACTATTAATAGAGTAATTTGCCGCACCACTTATGATGACAACATCATCTTCTGTATAAATAATTTCTGCATTACAATTAAAAGCAATTAACAATAATAAAAATTTTTTCATACTTTACCCTTCGTTATAATTTTATAAGTTTGTTCAAACATAAGTTGAAAGTCCCACCCATCCTCCGTTGGCAAGAAAGTTATAGTATATGGCATACCCTCCCACCTAAAATTATGAACTTTAATTTCTCTTTTATCTTCATTTTTTTTGTTTATCATTTTTACAATATCCTTTTGAGTTCATTATTCCCATGCCACTTACCATACCGCAATACCATTTCTTATCAGAATCAAAGAACATAGCTTCCTTACCACATTTGTGGCATAGAAATGGCTTGATACCTATATTAAATGCAGATTTATCCTTCATCTTTTAGCTCGTCATCTATCCATTCACCTGTTACATATGGTGATTTAGGCTCAAATCGTTTTTTGGCTTCTTTATAAAAAGACTGCCATGTTTCATTGGCTTTATCTAAATCTTGCTCTTGTAGTTTGGGGTCATCAAATTTTTCAAGAAATCTAGCTGAATATTTAATATGGTTTGCCATAAATACTGCTTCAATAGGCAATAATTTATGAATCATAAATTTAATGACATCGTAACATTCTAAACCCAATCTAACATACCATCTTGGTTGTTTTACTTCTTCAATCATTTTTATACTCCTTAATTAAAGGTTCATCTCTAACATCAAAACATTCTCTTAATGTCTTTATAAAAACATAACTGTTAGGTGTAGCACTTTTAAACAGTTTACCCTTTTTACATTCATAATTATGTTTGTCTGTATTAATATTTACATACCCATAGTAGCACATAGATAAAATAATTACGGTGTAAGTACCAATTGCGATTATACATCTCATACAAATCATGACCTCCAACTCATACATTCATCAATAAGAAAATACATACATACAAGGTATAATTTAGCCTTGATTAACTTTTTTAAGGAATTAACCATGTGGACTAAACCAACTGCTGCAGAAATGCGTTTCGGCTTTGAAGTTACAATGTATGTATGTAACAAGTAATTAGAAAAGATCCCCTTAAAAGGGGATCTGATCCTCCATTTGATCTACTGATATTACAGTTTCAGTAGCTTTTCTTTCACTAGCTTGTATCTGACCACTATAGAACTTTGTTCCATTTTTTGATTCACGAATCCAAGCAGATAGCCTAACTTCCGTACCATCTTCTAGTGTAGCATTACCTGTAAGATCAGGTCTTGCTTCAACGCCTTGCTTATCATTCTTAAAAAGAACGAATCTGTTTTTGTTATCGTATTGTTCTGCCATATTTATAGCTCCTTATATGATTAATAAAATCTTACTTTACTTTGCTTATTTCTTTTAAAATTATAAATATCTTCAATTAAGCATAAATATTGCTCAACTGTTGTGCAGTCTTGTAGCTTTACTGATTGAAAAGATAATTTATTTAAAAATTCAGCATGGTTGTAATCAGGATTTTCAAACAAATCAAGCATACAATAAACAAATGCTCTTCTTTTAAATCCATCATAGTATTTACTTACCATGTGTATTTTTTCTGCGTTTTTTATAGCTAAACTATAATCAACTATTTTAAAAGTTCCGTCTTTGAAATCATTTGATCCACCACCATGAAATCTTTTGCAATTTTTTAATAATGCAGTTGTTTCATTGTGTCCAAAACCATACTTATTTTTAAAATCTTTATAAGTAAGATAATCAGGCAGCCCTAATTTACAAAAACCTTCTAGATAAGAATCGGCTGTCCAATTTTTAGTATTGGTATTAAGACGATGAACATCTTGCAATTTCAAACCATCAATTTGAATGTATTTTATGGGTAAACCTAAATCCCATGCAGACAAAAAACGATGTTGTCCATCTATGATTTCTTTATGCTCATTAATAATAATAGGAACATCAATATATTTTTCTTCCATAGATTTTTTTAATCTATTTAGATGTAATTTATTGATAGTTCTATTACCATCTATAAACTTAAATTTACTGTAATCATTGGTTGTATAAACTTGATTCATAAATTTATAGCTCCTTTAGTTGTTTAATTTTATTCTCAACTTCCGTTAAGAACGCTTTTACTTTTTCCTCAAGCATTGGAATCCAATAATCATTATCACGAGGTTTTCTAATAACTATCATCTTGAGGTCATTAGGAAATGATGGATTGTAACTTACAAAATCCACATATTCCTTATCTTCACCACACGAGCTTAACTGCCACATGATTTGGTGAATATACTGTTGAGGAATTTTTTTCGTCAACAGTATATCTGTATGTGCCTTTGGTTGAGGGCACTTAATCTCTATTAATCCATTACGATCACCGTAAATAATTCCATCTGGACTACATCCAGACATAGGAATTGTAGGATGATCTACAAAACCTACTTGGGTTACAGGACTAAATTTTTTTGCATAAACTTTTCTAGCTTCATCTTCTGTATCCATGCCATGCTGCATCGCAGGTGTAATGGGTATCTCATGAGGATTACCTGTTAATCTTTCGGCTATCAGTTGTAGCATATAACCTTCTGCCTTTGTTTTAGATCCCATAATGTTGGTAACACCTGATGCAGTTACCTTACCTAACCTTGCTTCATACCACGCTTGACTTCTTTGTTCCATTAACCTTCCTCCATATTTGTTATATGACAACTACTAGCGTTAGACGAGTAATCGTTTAGTTTTGATCTGTAAGATATGTTAGGCGTGTCTTCTGCCTTGCGTGTAATCTTACCCTTAATTTTAAAGTTCTTTAGTATAGTTTCTTTATCGTAAAACATTTCTGCTAATCCACAAAAATTAGGTTTTCTATAATAGGTAAACCTTTGTGTTTTAGTTGTTATTAAATGTTCAGTAGACACTAAACCTCTTAATATCTGTGATATAGATTTATAACTTGCATTTAACTCTTCAGATATTTGTTTACAGTTCTTTGTGTCTGAACCTATGCAATCTAAAATCATTTTAATAACTTCCGTTCTGCTATAAGTTTTACCATCATTTAATTTATAAATATGTTCAGGAAACATCAACCACCTTAACCTCCCATCTGTTTTTAATCTTACGCCAACCATGAACCTCAATACGCCAATTAGCTTTGCGTACTCTACCGATGTGTTCATTCTCGGCAATCTTCTTTACCCTAGCACTTATATTAGTGTAGCTAGTTGTCTGTACTGCTAGAACCTCACCGTCATCATTAATAGCCAATATGTCTATAAATCCGAACAAGTCTCTGCGGACTTTAGCAAATGGTACAAAATACTCAACAATCGCTACTGTCGTCCAACCATCTGTCTTTATCTTTTTTATACTGTTTTGTGTTGGACTTATCTTTGCCATTTTCTTTCCTTATCTTTATAGTAGTGTTAAATATACGATCCCAAGCATCTTCTAATTGTTTCTCAGTAACGCTTTGTGGTCGTCTACTGCTTCCCTTGCCCATAATCTATCCCCTTAAAGTTATGCATAGAAATGCACGAATGTTGAAAACTAGATGGTAATACTAAAAATTCTTTATGTAAACATTTAGATTCAAGTTCTTTATCAAGATACAAAGTTTGATAAAGTTGAGCTTGACCACAATTGTCAAATGTTCCAACATAATGTGGCTCACCCATTACCATCACTACAAAAACAAATTCACATACCATAATCTACTCCTAATTAGCCGTACAAATTCAAAAGAGCCGTACAAATTCAATTAAGCCGTACAAATTCAAAAGAGCCGTACAAATTCAAAAGAGCCGTACAAATTCAAAAGAGCCGTACAAATTCAATTAAGCCGTACAAATTCAAAAGAGCCGTACAAATTCAAAAGAGCCGTACAAATTCAAATAGACATATTTTTTAATAAATGCACAATGACATCTACAGTCCATCCATTACCTAACATTTTGTATCGTTGAGTATTGGATACCCCTTCAGTATAACCGTCAGGAACTGTTTGTAATCGTTCACACTCTGTAGGCGTTAATTTACGATATTTGTGCTTATCATCTTCAAATCCAGGCTCAAGAATTGCATATAAACTATCCGTACTTTGTTTGTATTGATTAGCAAGCAATGCACCACTTTTTTCTTGATTTGGTTTAAATGCTCTGCTTCTAGAATTGTTGTTAGCACGATCATTTGCTTTTTTTGACAAAGCATAATCACAAAGTGATATTTGATACAAACCTGTTTTACCACCTTGACCACCACCTAATGCAGTTAAACATTGAGATTTATTATCTATAGAATAAATGCGAGTGGCTTGTTTAGGTGATTTACCTACATAGCCAACGCACCCTGTAACATTGCCGTTAAGTTTGACATAAGGTTCTTTATACTCATTTTCAATTCCATACTCTAATATGTCTTTAAGTAAAATACCTTTATCATCAGGTAAAGAATTTACAGGAATATTAGTCCAATATAATCTCAATCTGTTTTGAGCAGATACTAAAGCACTATTTAAACGAATAGGCTTTACCCCTAGATGTTCAGATATGACATCTTGATATTCTTGCTTCATGTTTACATTCTCAAGTAAAAAATACTTCGGTTTAATCTCGTTTAATAACCGAACAAATTCAAAAAATAATTTTGATCTAGGATCATCAAAGTTAAGTTGCTTTCCGGCAAAACTAAATCCTTGACATGGTGAGCCACCTAAAAGTAAATCTATAGGTGGCAGATCCTCACCACGCACTTTTGTTACATCCCCTACATGAATCATATCCGGAAAATTTTTCCTAGCAATTTCCATTGCATACGGATCTATTTCAGATGCAAAATATTTATCTACCTTAACTCCTAAACGATTGAGTGCAAGTTGCCCACAACTCATACCGTCAAATAAACTTAATACATTCATAACTCTTCCTCCGTTTTAATAAATGCTACCCAATGTGTAAGTGCTTTTTTACCACTTCTATGTCCATAAAGTGGTTTGTATTTTGTTAAAGACAAAACCTCTTTTAGTGGTATCTGTATTTCATTCCATTTAAATATTAATGTCCCATTTGTTTTTAACACTCTAAAACATTCTAAAAACCCTTTTCTTAAATCATCCCTCCAAGTGTCTTTATCTAATGAACCATAACTAAAACCAGTAACAGATTTAAGAGAAATATTTTTTACATGAGGTGGATCAAACACAATATGCCAAAAAGATTCATCTTCAAAATCCATGTTTCTAAAATCATGGATTTTATCAGGATCAACTTTTTTAGATGATCTACCAAATTGAGATGGTAAATGATCTATTTTCATTTCACCTTTTCTTTTGTCAGCAAAAATTGCTCGATTATCTTCTTTGTCAAACCACATCATTTTACATCCACAGCATGGATCTAATACTTGTTTCATTTTTTCGTCCTATAAGTGTAGACCTTGTTAAGTTTATCCCAATCTTTAGTTTTGAATACCCTTCCGTCATTTAACCTCACACGAAACTGTATATCACTATCAAATTCTTTTACAATTGTTTTTAAGACTGCTTTCATACCCTCGTTTTTCATGGCTTTTCCCTATAAGTTAATGTTGGTGAATCAAACCAAAACTTCAGTACCCCCTCAAAATCACCATGACGGTTCTTTTGAATGTGAACTTCTGCATCAGGTTTTTTATGCCACTTGTCCTTATCTTCATCTGATAACAGATCAGGATCAACTTTTTCTTTTTGTTTATTACGCCAAACAGTTACGAGTTGATCGCATTGGTTGATAAGGTTACTACTACCCATCACATCCATTTTGTTTGGTGGTTGATCCTCATCAAATGCCTTACGAGAATGAGCCACTAAATGGATATGACATTCTTGAGATTTGGCTAATGCACAAAGTGTATTTAAAAATTCTCTTTGCTTACCATAATCCTCAGAATCTATATCACTAATTTTCATGAGTGAATCTATGACAATATGCTTGGCTTTTAACTTGTCCGTAGCATAGATAATTGCATTGATTATGCGAGTGCTGCCGACTGCATTTTCAAAATCATAAATGAATAGTTTATCGTCTACCTCATCGCAGAACCGTAGGATGTCGTCACGAGTCGGTAGTGACTTCTTTACAAACTGCCGAACCCATCGTGCCAATTGCATTTTTGGTGACATCTCAGGACTGATCATTAGACATGGTTGATTCTCGTCTAGGATAAAGTGTAGCAAGACTTGATTCAAGAACATGGACTTACCATGACCGTTAAATCCACTCCAAGCCGTTACTTGCCTATCCTGAAACCTAAACGCCTTGTCTTGATGTAAGGGAAAGCCAAGAGCAGATCCTTGCATCATGCCACCACTTTCAAAGTAGTCTATGGTTTCCTCCATAAAGTCGTTAGGTTTTCTAATCGTTGTATGCTCATCCAAGCCAACCTGACTAGCGTAATTATCTAGATCACTATCGTTAACCATGAGTCTTTTTAATCTTAATTTATCTAGTGCTTCTGCACCTTGCTCTATTTTAGACATAATTCGTAGGCTTCCTTAATTCGTTCAATTGCGAGGGCAAGTCTATCCATATCCTCTTCTGTTAGTTTTTTATCTTTGACCATATGGAGTCCACTTACTAATACTATGCCTAGTTCAAATCTTAATGCTTTTAAAATGTTTGAACTAAACGGATAAATAATTCTTTTGTCGTAATCTTTGTTGAGGTTATCAGGAAATAGATCATGTATGCCTATCCCTATAGCATCACAAATTTGCTCAACACTTGAGCCACCGAAATCTTTTAACAGTATCTTTTGATCATGAGTGAGTTTAATAGCAAGTGATGGATTGCTATCCCTCCTTGTAGGGGAAGAAGCGATCCACTCACCTTCCCCTACTTTTTTGACTTTTGTTAAACGACCTAAAAGGTCTTGGATTTGAATCATAGAAGTAGATCTTCCCCTACGACTTTTGGATTGACAACCACTTCACCGTTATTCAGATCTGTAGTGTCAGTCTCATCAGGATCTACTTCACCACCACTCACTAGAAGCAAGCCTGAAATAGCATAACGCCTTGCATATGAACTCGCACTACCAAATTCTTGCGATGCATCACAACCCTTCTTACCAAAATGAACCCTAGCACTACCCTTACTAAATGCTAATGGACAACCATCCTCATAGTAAGTAGCCGTTGATTCACATACTATTCCATATTGACCAATCTCTTTAAACTCATCCGTCAATGTAATGACCACTTCAGGATGTTCTTTAAGTATTGGTTTTAGTTTATCCAAGATGGATTCTATGTTACGGAAAGACCAACCACTAAATGGATTCTTTCCATCTTTTTTAACTTCTAATTTATTTTGTATTTCACTCAATGCCTTCATCATCAATTTCCTTATTAGATATAAATAAAAAGCCACCACCGTTACCCTCTTCGTCTCGGCTAACTTCTAGTAGCACCTCGTTCTTGCCATTGGTCAATGTGAAGCGTGGAAAAGGTTTGCCACCTAAGTCATCCTCAACCATGCCATCAAAAGATTTAACTTTATAACCTTTTAATTGACCGTAATAATCTTGATAAAAATTTCTATCGTCATCCATGATTAATCCTCCGTAATTAAACTAATTTTAGAATCGTTTGGCACATCAACCCAACATGGCTTGTCGCTATAGATAAGTTTTTCGTTTGTGCCATCGTCAATAAATATATTCCAACCGTCCATTTCAATCCTAACGGTTTTGTCGTTTATTATTTTTACATCTAGAAAACTCATGATTTATCCTCCGTTTTTTGTTTAGTCCAAATAGACCAACACGCTTTAAAAATTTTTCTTAACTCTGATTTCGGAACATTGAAAACACATGACATGGCTTGAAAATCATTTGTGTCAAACTTTGGATCTTCACCTCGTGTCATTTTATGAACCACTCGTGTTTCCATAATGTGAATGATCCAATCTAGTTTTGCATTAGTAGTGTCTGATAAATTACCTATCTCTACAAATTTCATGATTGTCCTCCGTAACAAGTTACACAATATTCAACCCCAATACGGATACCATGCATGATGTGCATACCATCTTCCACAGTTTCCTTACTAGGACTTCCAATGCTAATTGTTTTTTTGACATAATGATCACCACGACAAATTTTAGATTTGCATTGATGACATTTATAATCTCTTCGTGCTTTAGTTAGTTTCATAATAACCTCCGTTAAAATAAAGATTGCCATTAATAGGTCTAATATAAACATCTACAAATACGGCATTGTTAAGTCCACCAATAACATTGCCACCATAACCGTAACCCTTATTGGTATCAATAGGCTTACGAGGTTTTACATCCACCCTAAAAAGTCTTCTATTAGCTTGTTTGTTTATAAAGCTAACACTTTCCCTAATCTTATTAAGAGTATCAACATGATCTTCGCTAAGCCTACATAACCTAGTCACAAAATTATTTGATGTACGTTTCATGGTTACCCCCTATTTTATTTTTTAATTTCATCTTCTTTAATTGTTTATAAGTTTCTAATTCTTTTTCTACAATCCATTTTTGATATTCTATAAGGTCTGCTTCAGATAAATCATTCATAGACATTACAGAACGTTTTGGTTTCTCAAGTAAATGTAACCCTTGAGTTAAAATATCTTTTTTCATGATATATCCTTCCCAAAAATTTTACGGTGCAAAACTTTTAACTCCATTTTGTCCGTACCGGTGAAAGGCTTTTGGTCAGGATAGATGCCATTGTCTGCATCTTCCTGAGCCTTGTCTGTGTAGTAAGTGATGAGATGCTTTTTAGCTTCTCGGTTAGTCATAGGCTTGATCTTATGATCAGAACCTATGATGTTGTCTAGATAATTTTCTAATGCTTTGCTAGGCATAATATTCCTCCTTAGTAATGATAGATGTACAACTCGCATAAATCTGAGACATTTGTCTATCGGTCAAATGCTCTTTGCCTTTGCGTTCTGCATCCCTATGATCGAATGCTAGAACCTTCCATGTTCTCTTGTACTCTCGGATCATGCCCTTGATCCAAAATGTAACTGCAAAAAATTCGTATCTATTCATTTCATTCACCTCCATCAGGTAGGTTACTGTAAAGTTCGTTAAAGTTTCTAGTGGCTAGGATAACGGCTAAAGATTCTAACCATCCGTCTGCCATGTAGTCTTCAATGAAGCGTTCATACCACGCTTCTTGGTTTGATTTAATATCTACATATTCCATTATGCATTACCTCCGTTTTGTAAATATTTTTCAATAGGGCAATACTGATTCCAAATTTTAAAATTAGGATCTACAGTTTTTGCTAACTCGTGCAATTCGTTCATTTGTTTTCTACCATTTTCATGTGCACCGAAGTCATCGCTATATTCATAGTACCAATCTGCACTTTGAAGTTTATTGATATATGTATTTAAGATGTTTTCCATTATCTATTACCTCCGTTAATGTAAAGTTGATCTTGGATTTGATTGTCTAGTGCTTCTGCATCACGCTTGGCACTCCAATCGTGGTACTCGTCACACTCTTTGATAGGATCAAAAATGTCTGAAGAAAATTCTGCAGCATCATTGTCATTTTGAAAGTCCTCACGCATTGCAGTAAGGATTGTTGCTAGGTCTGTTACTGTGTCTAATATAGTCATTTTTACCTCCGTTTAGTTAAATGTCTATATAGGTATTATAGGCTTTTCATATAAAAAAGCAACACCCATAATGAAAATAATTAAAAATAATTTAATTTACTACATACGAACCCACAATCCACATGATAAAATCTAACCTTGTTTTACAGGCAATGTGAAAGCGAGAAAGATGCGAGGTTGACAACCCCCTCCAGGGTTGGCAACTTTGAGAGTTGAGAACGATTTCATCATTGCATGATCTGTAAGGCAATAAGTTTATACTTTAAAAGTATACAATTAATTAAGACCTAGATTGGTCTTTTTTTTTATTCATAGGTATGATTTATTGATGATTACATTATCTAGATTAGAAGATATTCTTAAAGATTGGTCTCATTGGATGAGATCTCATTCGCATAAGTTAGGCTATCCTAGCAAATCTATTGGATTGGTCTCTAGTGGTAATAATTCTTTTGAGGATATGATTGAGAGTTCCAACTCCACTAATGTAGATATTATTGATACGGCTATTGATGATTTAGATTCACAAGAAAAAGCAGCCATCTACTATCGTTATCTTGGAAGTAAAAAACCAATAGCTTATGAGATGAAGTTAGAATTAGCTTTGAACCACTTGCTAGAGTTAATTGAAAATAAAATACATTATTAATAAATCACTACATACGAATCCACAAAAGTATCTGTATAATATAAACCTGTAGGAAAGTTGCGTCTGCAATATTCTTACCCTCCGTTAAGAGCCATTTCATCCTCCGAGAAGTGGCTCTTTTTTTTATTGGTTGATCTATAGAAATCCTGGAATTTTTTGTAGAGTTAGTTAATAAAATATTTTTTAAATCAAATAATTACACACAGACAAAGGAAATAAAATGGCTTGTGGCAGAAAATATGGTGGTAAAAAATCTTATGGTAAAGGTAAAAAGAAATGATGGGTTATAATCCTTTTGGTCAATTGAGTATGAATGAATTGGCATTAGTAAAGAGTTTGAATGGTGGTAATGAAATCAATCTTCTTGGTGCTACACCATTCGGTCAATTGAGTAATCGTGAAATGATGATGGCTTCGGCTGCGCCTAGCGTTCAAACAGACCCAATCATTCAGAGATTAATACAAAGTGGAAATATGCCAATGCCTGACGCAGGACTTTATGATCCTGAATACCAAAGGTATCTAGAGCAATACGCTATTGATCAACAGAGAAAATTAGATCAAAAGAATAATCCCACATCACCAATGCAAGCAATCGTAGATCTTTTAGATAGACTACAGTTGAGAGGAAACTAATCATGGCAATGACTGAACAGAATTTAAATCAGTTTGCAGATTATCTTAACAACGCAAAGAAACCTAAAAAAGATAAAACTGAATCTAAAACCTTAGTGAAGATAGGTTTGAAAAAACTTAAGAGAAAATAATGGGTAAAGGACTTTATGCCAACATCAATGCTCGTAAGAAAAAAGGCATTAGTAGATCTAAGAGCAAGTCCACTATATCGGATAAAGATTACGCTAACATGAAGGCAGGATTTCCAAACTCTAAAAAGAATAAGAAAAAGAATAAGAGGAAGTAGTCATGGCAGATTACTTAACAGGCTTAGGCTTTCAAAATCTAGGTAAGAATATATGGGACTACTTAGAGGATCTGCAAGCACCTATAACTGCTTATACTAGAGGTGACATCGAGGAAGGTAATAAGAGAGTATCTCAGGCACTAGATGAGTATGGTCAATATGTGACTACGCCTGAAGGTGCTATAGAATTAGCTAGTCCACTCACTAAGGTAGGTGGGTTGATAGGTAAGACCATGTCTAGGGCAGAAGCAGAAGCACTAGGGCTATGGCATCCTATTAGTAGTACAAAATTAAATCAACCTTTTGACACTATGACATCAAAAGTAGTGCCGTTTAAGAATGAAAAGACAGTCCCTTTGATTAATCCTGAACGCCTCTATGGTGGTACAGGTATTGGTGCTAAAGGTGATCGATCAAACATAGGCTACCTAACTGAAATTAATAATCAAGTGTTACCTGAATCTGTGAAGTTAACAGGTGGTGGTAGATTCATGGACTACAATCCTGACATATGGGCAAGTGAAAAAGGTCGTGTCACTACCATAGCTAACAAAGCAAGAGAGATAACAGAGGAAGGGCGTGATCCTTACCTAATATATACAACTGCAGGACATGGTTCACTAGGGCATAACACTATGTTAAGTGATGCTCTATTTCAGGATATCAAGGCACAAGATATTCCTAAGAAATATATTAAAGAATTTGATGAATCCGTTCGTAAGACAAGACCTGAATGGAAAGGACTTAACCATCCTGATGCAGAAGCACAGTTAATTAACAATACTGATCAAGCAGGTGCGTTAAGGCATGAGTTTACTAGGGTAAGCCAATTAAAAGAATTTCAGAATAAAGGCTTTCCTGATATTGCTCCTGTTAAAAAAGGTATCACAGACCCTAATTTGTTAGACCTACCTGACTTGTCTACAGGCTATCGTATAGGACAGATAGACCCTAATAAATTAATTATTACTAACCCTAGAGTTCCTCATCCAACCTACAATACAAACATAGGTGGATTACTCGTAGGTCAGACAGAAGTACCTATACCTTACGATAAGATGTTTCAAGATTTTTATAACGAAAGGCGTTTATTAGGTAAACCTATAAGTGTTGACCATAGGGCATTTGATCTTGGATTCCCTACACAAGAATTTAACCAACAATGGCTAGATAACATCATGCCTTATTATGAGGCTCAAACGGTCAATAGAAGCACAGAAGCATTTACACCTCCTAAGGGTTTAATAGATCAACAATACACAAGTGCTAAGACAAGTATTAACAAAGACAAGCTACCTGCCGTCTTTAACAAACTAGATTGGGACTCAGGTACTGTAAACCTAGATGTTGGTGGTGGTAAGTTTGATAATGCAACTGAGTTCTTAGCAGATAAGAATGTGAAAAATTTAGTGTATGATCCTTTTAATAGGACTGCCGAACATAATACAATGGTTTTAAATGAGGCTCGTAATACTGCCGATACTGCTACCATTAGTAATGTACTTAATGTTATTCCTGATGAAGCAAATCAAATTAAAACACTAGAGACTGCCTATAAACACATTAAACCTAATGGTAAAGTTTATATCACAGTCTACGAAGGTAACAAGTCAGGCGTAGGTAAAGTAACAGGTGCAGATCAATACCAACAAAATAAAAAATTACAAGACTATTTATCAACCGTTAAAAAAGTATTCCCTAATGTTAAAATAGAAAAGGGAATGATTATAGCTACTAAGGATTAATTATGTGGTCATGGCATTTTTTCGCAGGTTTACAATTTGGATTTGAATTTTATGAAGATAGCAAAATGGATGATAGCAAGAACACACATCATTTTAGTTACTTTATTATTGATCTTGGTTGTATACGCTTACAGCGTTGTGAAAAAACAGGTATGAACTAATGGCAAAATCAGTCAAGCTATCTGTAGGTCGTGGTGAAAAACTATCAACCAAGCGTGGTGCAGGACTGACTGCTAAAGGTAGAGCAAAATACAACCGAGCTACAGGTAGCAAACTTAAACCACCTGCACCTAACCCTAAAACTAAAAAAGATGCAGCAAGAAAAAAATCTTTCTGTGCTAGGATGGGTGGGGTTGTTAAAAAAAGTAAAAATGCAGAAAGAGCAAAAGCGTCTATGCGTAGATGGAAGTGCTAGAGGACTCGCCTTGTACAGGCGTATGTCGTATGGAAGGAACAAATTGCATATCATGTCATAGAACTTATGACGATTTAGAACAATGGTTTTATATGTCTAGAGAAGCTAGGCTACAACGAATGGAGCAGATAAAAAAAGAAAATGGGCGAGGATGATTTTTATAGACAATATTTCCAATTGTATGGTAATAAAACTACGCCATATGTTGGTGAGTTAGAAGCCTATGCTATGCCTTCTGCACGAACTATTGGTGGGGCAGTTGGTCATACCCAGTTCTCACCATACGGTGGTTTATTAAATATAGCCGGTGGCACAGATTATAATTTAGATCAAAAAGTATTAGAGCCTTATCTTTCATCAAGACTAGGATTACCACAAGGCATAGACATATCTGGTATGATTCAAAAAACACCAGACGAATATATTAAACAAGCAATGATTAATACACCTGATGCTTACGCTAGAGTTACTGATTCAGACATGATGGGCAAACAGTACGAAGCCGGATTAGTCAGAAATATTTTAGGTGGTTTACTTGACATTCAAGCAAGAAAAGATGATCAAGACAAAGGCATATTTGCAACATTAACTTACGATTTTTAGGAAATATCATGGCAACAAGATTAAAAAAAAGACATCAAGATGAGGTAAGGACAAAAATCCAAGCATCACAACTGATCAATGTCTTACAAAATTGTGCTATTGGTGTAACAGAAGATCTGTCACCGGCAAGGCTAAAAGCTATTGAGATTTTACTTAAAAAATCATTACCTGACTTGTCATCAACAGAAATTGAGGGTAATGTAGATGCACCATTATCAATAAATGTTATTACAGGAATAGGACTCAACAAACCAAAAGATGAATAATCTTGCAGAACAGGACTTCCAAGAGGAAACTGTTGATATAGGTTACAGACCTAGAAAGCCACAAGAAATGATCCACGAAAGCGTGGATGGTAATCGTTTTACTGTGGTGGTAGCACATCGTAGGATGGGCAAAACCGTATCGGCTATAACACAATTAATCCATAGTGCATTAATGTGCGATAAACCTAAACCTAGATTTGGTTACATTGCACCAACTTACGCACAGGCTAAAAGAGTAGCTTGGGATTATCTGACAGAATACACAAGACCATTGGATGCAAAAGCAAATATTGCAGAATTGCGTGTAGACTTTATGGATCGTAGAATATCACTTTACGGTGCAGACTCTATTGATGCACTTCGTGGTATCTATATGGATGGCGTTATTATTGACGAGATTGCAGATATTAACCCTAATCTGTTTACCGAAATTGTACGACCATGCATTGCTGATCGTAAAGGTTGGGTAATGTTCATTGGTACACCTAAGGGTTCTAATCACTTCAAAACATTGCGTGATAAAGCCATGTCAGGTGAGGTAGGTTGGAAGCTACTAGAGTTTAAAGCATCAGAAACCAAGATTTTAGACGAGTATGAGCTAGAATCGGCTAAAAAAGAAATGGGCACAGATAAGTATGAGCAAGAATTTGAATGCTCCTTTCATGCTCCTGTAGAAGGTGCTTATTATGGATCAGATATTAACGAATTAGAAGGTAAAGGTCGTATGACGAAAGTGCCATACGATGATTTAGCACGAACATATACTGCTTGGGATCTTGGTGTAGGTGATTCTACTGCAATTATTGTATGCCAACTTGTAGGCAAAGAGATTAGAATCATAGATTGCCATGAAAATCATGGTAAAGGTCTATCACACTATGTTAATTGGATTCGTGATCAAGGCTATAAGGATGCAACTCACTTATTACCACATGATGTCCAAGTCAGAGAACTAGGAACAGGTAAATCCAGGCTAGAAACACTTAATGAGCTTGGTTTGCAATGTGAGGTAGTAACAAAACTACCTGTAGATGATGGTATACAAGCAGTTAGACGAATTTTACCACGCTGTTGGTTTGATCATAAGACATTAGATCTAGTAACGGCACTTCGTAATTACAGAAGAACTTATAATGAGAAGCAGGATGTGTTTTTTGACAAGCCTGTGCATGATTGGACATCACATTTTGCCGATGCAATGCGTTATTTAGCAGTAGGCATGGATGAAGGCACAGACGATTGGAATAAACCACTAAATATAAACAATTCATGGGTAGTTTAAATGGCTAAACGATTAAAAAAGAATGACAATCTACTATTAAGCATTGTAGAAGGCGAAATAGATGATGCTATTGGTTATCTTGAAACCGAAACAACGGATGAAAGACAACAGGCATTAGAATATTATCTTCGTGAACCCTACGGTAATGAAGTTGAAGGTAAGTCACAGATTGTAACTGGTGAAGTAGCAGAGGTTGTTGACGGTGCATTACCACAACTGATGCGTGTGTTTACATCATCTGACGATGCAGTAGTGTTTGAACCTGTTAATCAAGGCGATGAACAATTAGCAGAACAAGCCACATTGTATGTTAATCATATCTTCTATAAAGACAATAATGGCTTTGAGGTTATGCATGACTGGTTTAAAGATGCATTGCTGCAAAAGGTTGGCGTTGTCAAAGCCTATTGGGATGACAAGGTTGATGTTAATGTAGAAAAATATTATGGCTTGAACGATGATGAATTAGCCATGATCATGCAAGACGATGAAGTAGAGATTATTGAGCAAGATTCTACTATTGTGCAAGAAGCAGTTTTTGATGACATGACAGGCATGGAAGTATCACCTGCTATTTCAATGCATGATGTAAAACTAAAAAGAAGAAGAGATAAAGGTAAGGTTGTTGTAGAAAACATACCACCTGAAGAATTTTTAATTAGTAAACGAGCAAGAACCATTGCTGATGCTAATTTTGTAGCACACCGTAAAATGCTAGCTCGTTCTGATCTTATTGCAATGGGTTACGATGAAGATACCGTTATGTCTTTATCTACAGGTGATGCATTAGAATTTAGTCCTGAAAGAATAGCACGATACACACGAGGTGAACAACCGACTGACATGGATTCCGATGACGAGTCCATGCAGTTAGTTGAATACTATGAGTGCTATATTAAAGCAGACTATGATGGCGATGGTGTGGCAGAACTTCGTAGAGTTTGTTATTCAAACAATCAAATACTTCATAACGAGGAATGTGACTATATACCATTCCACAGTATTTGTCCTCTACCTATACCACATAAATTCTATGGTCATTCATTAGCTGACCGAGCTATGGACTTGCAACTTATCAAGTCAACCATCACACGCCAAATGTTAGATAACTTATACTTAACTAATAACTATCGTGTAGGAGCAGTAGAGGGACAAGTTAATTTAGATGACTTGCTAACATCTACCGCAGGTGGCGTGGTTCGTATGAAGAATCCTAATGCAATTGTGCCTATGACTGTACAATCTAATGCCGGACAATCATTTCCAATGCTTGAGTATTTAGATCAAGTACAGGCAAAACGATCAGGTGTGTCAGATGTACAACAAGGACTAAATGCAGATGTATTGCAAAATGTAACAGCTACAGCAGTTGCTGCAATGACAAATGCAGCTGCAGGTAAACTAGAGCTTATTGCTCGTATCTTTGCAGACACAGGCGTGTCATCTTTATTTAAAGGTATTCTAGGTCTTGTATGTAAGTACCAACAAAAAGAACGCATTATTAGAATTAATAACAAATATGTTCCTATGAATCCAAGAGAATGGAAAGAGGAATACAATATAACTGTTAATGTTGGGTTAGGTACTGGCTCTAAACAAGAACAACTAGCCGTTATGCAAATGATTTTAGATAAACAAGAGCAATTGCTTACAACATACGGATTAAGTAATCCTCTTGTTAATTTAAAACAATACCGAGATACACTAGCCAAGTTTGTGAATATGGCAGGATTTAAAGATGATAGTCAGTTCCTCATGGAAGTTACAGAAGAACAAGCACAACAACTTGCACAACTACAGGCTCAACAAAGTGCTAGTAACCCACAAGTACAAGCGGCAGAAGCTCTAGCACAAGTTGAAAGAGAAAAAGCACAACTAAAAGCACAAACAGAGCAATCTAAACTTGAGTTAGAAAAACAACAATTAGAATTAAAAATGGTTCAAGATACTGTTGAATTACAACAAAAACAGTTACAATTTGAAAAAGAAATGGCATTAAAAGAATTAGAACTTGCACAAAAAGCTCAAAGTGATCAGCAAAAAAATCAAATTGCAGAATCTAAAGAGTTAATTAATGCTATTGATAAAATTAATAATTTAACTAAATTACAATGATAAGTAAACAAGATATTGCAGACATACTAAAGAATGAATCGTTTAACGAGGCAATAGATTCTATTATTGAAGAACATTTAAACGTCATTACTTACTCTAATGATGATGAGGTTGAGATTAGAGAAAGAGCTTATCAACGTATTAAAACTACCAAAGAATTACTAGCACACCTTCAATCAATTGTTGACTCCAGCAAAATTGAAGATGCTCGTTGGAAAATTTAGGGAAATCTCCCTACTTGGTTGCTAGTACCTAACTAGCAAATAAAAAGGAAATAAAATGGAAGAGCAAACCACGACTCCCGAACAGGGAAGTGAAACTCTAACTGTGAATGAAGCAGCTAACGCATTTGAAGGCTTCTTAACAGCAGCAGAGGATTCACCAGAACAACCAGAAGCTGATGCAATAGAGGCAGTAGAACAAGATAGCGAGGAAGCAGAAGACAAAGCAGATTACGAGGAAGCTGTTGAAGCAACCGAAGATGAAGTGGAAGAATATGCTGACTCTGAAGATGATGACAATGAAGTTGAAGAAGAGGAGCAACCTCAAACCTTTCGTGTAAAAGCGGCAGGTGAAGAAAAGGAAGTCACCCTCGAAGAATTAATGCAAGGTTATCAACTTGGTGCTGATTACACTAAAAAGACTCAAGAAGTTGCAGAGCTTCGTAAAGCAAATGAAGCTGAATATAAAGCTATACAAGAGTCTAAACAAGTTAGAGATACTTATGCTCAAAGGTTAAGAGCTATTGAGGAGTTCCTGACATCAGGAACATCTGAAGCAGATTTAGCTCAATTGAAAGAAAACGACCCAATAGGATATGCGGTTAAAATCGCAGAGCAAACAGAACGCAAAGAACAACTTAATGCTGTCAAGGCAGAGCAAGATCGCATTGCTAAAGAGCAACAAGCAGATTATGCACAAGCTATGCAGCGTTATGTAGCGGATGAAGCTCAAAAACTAAATAGAGTCCTACCAGAGTTTTCAGATAAGGTCAAAGGCGAACAACTCCGAAATGAGATTCGTAACTACGGTAAAAGTATTGGATTCACAGACCAAGAGTTAGCTCAGGTCTATGATTCAAGATATGTCTTAACATTACATAAGGCTATGCAATACGATAAGTTGCAGAAGTCTAAACCTAGTGTCAAAAAGAAAGTTGCTGAAGCCCCTAAAATGGCTAAAGGCGGCACTAAGATTAAAGAAGGTAATGTAGACATACGCAAAAAACAAATGGCAAAATTGCGTTCTTCCGGTCGTAAGGAAGATGCTGCAATTTTATTTGAAAACTTTATTTAACAAGGATGTGAATAAAAATGGCAACATTTCAAACTTATCAATCCATTGGTAATCGTGAAGACTTAACCGATGTGATTTACAATATCTCTCCTACTGATACTCCTTTTATGAGTTCAGTTGGTAAAACAAAAGCAACTGCTGTTTACCACGAATGGCAAACAGACGCACTTGCAGCAGCCGTAGCTAATA
>Ga0208645_1001421_pt1 | contig 20957 bp, 43 predicted proteins | sample VirMetDEL_Sep_01_FD_184519 | JGI IMG/M metagenome (GOLD analysis project Ga0208645, IMG submission 184519) | Aqueous microbial communities from the Delaware River and Bay under freshwater to marine salinity gradient to study organic matter... | ecosystem: Environmental > Aquatic > Marine >... | reverse complement strand
GGGTGCGGGTAACTTTTACATCCCACACCCACCCCTAACTTTTAACTCCTACAACTCCGTGTAGTGGTGTGTTTCTTCTTCTAAATATTGTTTTATTGTATTTAACTCTGTTTGTAAGTTATTTGATTTGCCCTGCAAGAATCCAATAATGTAACTTTTTGATTTTCCTTTTTGATACATTGATTCTGATGTTTCTATGTAACTCTGTATTTCCATTTGGCAACTTTGAATATGTAAAATTGCTTTTTTCAAATCTTTTAAGTCTCTCATTTTGTATTTTCTTCTTTAGGTGTTTGTACAATTATTTCTTGCAATCCTTCTAGATAAGTTAGAAATGCCTGATTGTCTCTGTGATTGAAACCGAAATATTCTTTCACTACAGACACTTTCCACTTTCTATGTGGCTTCATCCCTGCTAGATACAATTTCATGTCTCTGATGGCAATTATTAAGTTGTAATAAGCAACATTGACTGATGTACCATTTACATTTGTCAACTTGGTGGGGTCTTTCATGGTTGTGATAAATTGACAATCGTGTTCAACATTAAATCCGATAATTTGTCCTGTTTCGTCTCTAACTATTTGTTCCATATTTCTTAATTTAAAACATTTACTATCAATGCACAATCATCTATCACAAGAGATATTTCACCTCTCCTTTGTGCCTCCATTAATGGCTCATGCAATTCCATTGCATTTTGGTCTTGTAAGTATGCACGAACATTGTGCCTACCATTGTAGTTCCATTGGTCTACCCATAAAGCCCAAGTTTGATTGTTCTGCCCACCTACATCTTCCATGTAATCTTCAAGCAAGTTTCGTAATTGATTATTCATAATTTTTAATATATTTGGTGTGATTATTGATATTTTTAACTTTCATTCAATCGGGGGGCTATTAAGCCCCCTTTTTGATGTTTAAATTGTTTAAATGTTTCTTCTCTAATTCTTCCATTTGCATCTCTACAAATATTATTAAGGTATTGGCAACTCCTTTAGGTATATCATTATTTTTTGCTCTCTTGTCAATAACAAGCATTATTTTTAACAATTCTACATAAGTTTGGCAAGAGAGGATAACTTCAGTCATGCACACAAGTAATGAAGATTTTGTGTTTGCTTCATCAATTCGATTTTGTAAATCTTTTAGAGTCTGTTGTTGTTCTAAATTTTTCATAATGTTTTTTTTGTTTGATTAATTATCTAATACAAATATATAAAACTTTAATGAAACTCTTATAAAACTTTTGTGTGTTTATCCACAAGTTTTAAACATTCGTCGAAACTGATTAAATTCAACCTCTATATAACTTGAATTATATAACTGCTCATTTTTTTGTATTTTTGAGATAAATAAACTAAAGCATGGCATATATATTCAATACAGGCATAAGTTCAACTGCAGTACGGGATGGGCATTTGAAAATTAAAGACGGGTTGCCTATATCCGCATCGCTACAAATTGTCGCTGACGAGTTTAATACATCGAGTACGTTGCAGTTAAGTACGTTATCTGCGAAGGTGGATTCGGATTTTTATGTTTCGGGAGACGTTGGTATAGGCACTGATACGCCCGACAGACAACTTCAAGTACATGAGCCATCAAGTAATAGTTGTTTCGCGAAGTTTACAAATGACGCTACAGGAGTAAGTGGTGATACAGGTTTTTTTGTAGGTATTAATTCTCTCGAAGAACCCACATTGTTTGGGTATAATGGTAAGGACATGGTTTTCGCTACTAATGGTATTGAAAAAATGCGAATTGAAAGTGGTGGAAACGTTGGAATTGGTACTTCGTCGCCTAGTGTTAATTTAGATATTGAAAATTCGAACAATGTACTAATTGATTTGAATACAACTACTGCGAATGCCAACACAACAATAAGATTTCAGGAAAGTGATTTAGTAAAAGCAACTATTGGATATGATGGTACTAATGACGGACTGATAATAACAACAGGAGGTTTTACAGCGGGTAATGGTATTTTTATAAATGATTCACAAAACGTTGGAATTGGTACTTCGTCGCCATCTTTTAAGTTAGATATATTAGGAAGCAGTCCTTTTATAAGAATAAATAATACAGCAGAAACAGAAGGGGGTATAATATTTCAAGATAGTGCAGACACTGGTCAAAGTGCAGCAATTAAATATGACGCTAACGGCAATAGTCTTATTTTTTATAACTTTAGTTTTAATACTGAAAGAATGCGTATTGATTCAAGCGGTAACGTCGGAATTGGTACTTCTTCGCCTACTGCAAGGTTAGAAATAAGTTCTCCCAATCAAGGGGATGTTTACTTAGAAGGTGGTACGGATAATTCACGTCAACTAAGATTTAGTACGTTTGCTAATATATCAGACCACGCGGGTCATTTAATAAACGCATCTTCCACAAATGGGGCAATAGCATTTGCTACGGGAGGTACAGAAGCGATGCGTATTGATGAAAATCAAAACGTGGGAATTGGTACTTCTTCGCCTAGTGGTAAATTACAGATATATTCTGATGCTGATGTTACTTATTCATCGTCTACTTTTCCAAGTGATTTAGTTCTTTCAAGAATAAATACAAGCGGAAATAATCAAGTTGTAGGAATAAATTTTCAATGTACGGGCGATTCGGGTGTTACTACGGGTAATGCCGCAATTTCAGCAGTACAGACGGGGCTTTTAAGTAGTGCGGATTTAGTTTTCCAAAATAGAGATAATGGAGTTCGTATCGAAACGATGCGTATTGCAAGTGATGGTAAAGTCGGAATTGGTACGAGTTCTCCAAACCGTGAACTTACTGTAAATGGTGAAATTGAAGCAACTAATTTAGTTTTAACAAATGCTTTGTATGTCGGTGGTACAGCAGCCTCCAACGCCCTTGATGACTACGAGGAGGGAACGTGGACTCCCGTTTTTACGGGGTCAACTACACCCCCAACTGGATTTGTTGCTAATTTTTTAAGTGGTTCATATACAAAAATAGGTCGTCAAGTAGTGGCTCGATTTGGAGTAAATGTTAACAATGTAGGAACTGGAGGTACTGGAACTCTTAGGGTTACTGGATTACCTTTTGTCGGTGCTAACATTGGGGCATATCAAGAACCAACAGCACCCGCAAATGGAGGTAGATGGGTAACTGCCGCAAATGCTGGTAACGTATATGCTTTTGTTGTAAATGGTCAATCGTACATGGATTTCAGAACAATGGCAAGTAATTCAGATACTGCTTTAACATATAGCGAATTACAAGGTGGTTCTGCGAGTGTAGGTACTTGGTTTACTATGGTAGTTACTTATTTTGTATAAATTTGAAAACAACAAATATGATAACAGAAAATATATATATTTCAGCATTTAACGTACACGAAAACGGAACTATTGAAGTCCGTAAAACAACTGACGTTATAAAAGACGAGGAAGTAATTGCGACTTCTTATTGGAGAACAACTTTAGAAGTAAACGACCCAACGGCTGATGAAGTCTTAGGAACGGGAACTTATTACAGAAACTTAGCCCAATATGCTTGGGATACATTACCTTCGTAACTATGGCTATTACCTATACTTGGAACACAAAAACAGTGGATGTATATCCGACCTATGATGAACATAGCGACGTTATATTTAACGTTCATTGGTATCTTACGGGTGCAGACGAAAACGATGTAACGGCTTCTGTTTACGGAACTCAACAACTTGATACTTCCGACCTATCAGATTTCACTTCGTTTGACGATGTTACCGAAGCACAATGTACCGAATGGACTAAAACGTCTATGGGTGCTGAAAAAGTTGCTGAATTAGAAAGTAACATAGCATCTCAAATTGAGGAAAAAATCAATCCATCAGTAGAAACAAAAACACTTAACTAAAATTATATCAAAATGGAAAAAGACAAAAAGACCTCCGTAACGATTGATGACAAAGAGTATTTCTTTGAAGATTTAACCGACGAACAACAAGCACACGTTAACCACATTGCCGACCTTGATAGAAAAATCAAAACGGCTGAATTTAACATCGAGCAGTTGCGATTCGGTAGAGAAGCCTTTGTAATAAATATCAAAAAACTACTAGAAACAGAAGAATTTGGTAAAGAAAATTAATGGCTCACATCCATACAAATAGCGAAAGGTTTCAAGACAAACTTCAACAATTTGAGTTTTTAAAAACCGCAGTCATGGATGCAGGAGACATTGTAACGCTAGACTATAACGGCATAGATGGAGAGCGATGGTCACCAATATCAGGAGATGCGGCAGTATATCAAGGTCAGTTGAAAATTGTCTCTGTTTGTACGGATTCAGGTGCAGGTTCACAAGCATTTTCAAAGTGTGACACGGAGGAAGTAAATATTTTATTTGAATATGATGGAACTACTTCTGTGATTGCTCACAATCATCAATATTTCAAACATTCAGACGCAAATATGAATGGCACATACTCTTATATCGTAAATGCAAGTCAAGGTATTGATATAAGGTGGACTGCTCCTAGTGGTGCTTCGGGAACAACTTTCAAAATAAAAGCCGTAGCGAAAGTTTTAGTACAGGATATATAAAATGAAACTATTAGAGGAATTTGGAATTAACATAATGCAGTCCGTAGCAGGTCTGTTTGGTGCTTTACTTTTTCTAGGTAAAGAGGGTGCAAAGAATTTGAAACAAACTTTTTTGTCTCTAGTTACAGGTGTAGCAAGTGCAAACTATCTTACGCCTGTAGTGGTTGAAATGATGTCTATTCAAAATTCTAGTTATTCAAATGGCGTAGCCTTTCTTTTAGGTTATGTTGGGTTGAAGGGAGTAGAAAAAATATCAGCCAAATTCTTTAAAAACGACAAAGACAATGGAAATACTTCAAGTAATTAATGAAATAGCAAACTTACTAACCTTAGCAAATGCTACTCTTTTCTATATTTTTATATTTGGAAGGGAAGTAAAAAAAATAGACGAACTTCCTAACGTCATGCAATATATACTTCGTGTAGGTTTAGCGTTACCCGCATTAGGGGCTTTATATAATGTTTTATATATGTCTTATCCTCCTATCAACGAAATCATTGTCAATGTAGGTTATGGTTTTTTGTGGACTTGGGCTAGTTTATTTCATTATAATACCTTTGTAAAGAAATGAAAAAAGAAACTATACTTTTAATAGCGTTGGTAGTGGGTGTTGGTGGTTATCAACTATGGCAAAAAAATCAACAGAAAAAACAACTTGAACAACCTAAGCAAAGTATTTTCGATATACTAAAATTGATTGAGGCTGAATCTAAAGAAACATCAGAGGCAATCAAGAAAGTAGCGGAAGTTTTTAAAATTGCTGAAAAAGATGCAAACGCTACTTATGAGTTGTATTTACAAAACAAGCAATTAACCGCAGAAGCGTTTGACGAAGTTCTTAAAAAGAACGGATTAATGGAATAATTATGAGCATTATTTATAGTATAGGTTCAACTAAAAATGAAACAAGAAAGAGTTTAGAACTATTACATTTAAAATTGATTAATCAAGCGTTGAAAACTTTTCCAAATTCAAAAAAACAAAAAGAGATAACAAAAGAAATAAATATTGTTAGAAAAAAACTTGGAATAGAACCTTTACAACGATGAAAAAATACTACACTAAGAAAACACCAAAGTGTAGGCAATTAACCCTTAAGCAAATCTATGGCGTACAGAATAACACAGAGACAAAGGAACAACGCAAAGAGGCTTGGGGTGACGATAAAGCCTTCCTCGAATCGCTCCAAAAAATTGGATGTTCTAAAAGGGGGCAAGAAAATCACAGAGATAGGGGCTAAAGGTTACAACGATTACGACATCTACCTACGAACTAAAGGCAAGAAATACGCTGACGAAAGACGTAGGCTTTACAAAATCAGACACCAAAACAACAGAACTAAAAGAGGTTCTACAGGTTATTACGCTGACCAAATCCTATGGTAAGGGAAATTTAATCCCAAAATTTGTATCTTTGATACAAAACTATTATGGCAGTTATATTCAACGTGGCAAGTCAAATGCCCAAAAAAAAGAATAGTAAAAGAAGAATTGGCAATGTAAAAACTATCGAATATAAAATTACTACGATAGAAGAGCCAATTACAAAGTCCGAATTAAGGGTATTAAAAAAGTTTTTAGGCGAATTTACTTTAAAGACTAACGCGGGAGTTGACTTGCATAGTTCAGAAGTCAAGAATGGTAAATGGAACGGAATAACAATTAAAAGATTATAATATTATGGCAGTTATATTCAACGTGGCAGGTCAACTTCCTAAAATAAAGCGACCAAAGAAAAAGAAAATAGGTGCAGTCGACAAAGATTTAGTTCGTGATTTAGAACTTTACATGGAAAGTACAGAGAGCATTTGGAAAAATTACGAAAGGTCTTTTCTTCCTAACATTGCAAGAAAGATAGGTACAGGCAAGTTTGATAAAAAGAAACTTCCAAAATTAATGGAATACCTTATCAAAAACTCCATGCCTAACATCAAACGTTTTTACGGAGATATTAAACTAAGTAAAGAGGATAGAGAAGCGTTAGCGAAAGAATTATCTCAAACTGCATTAAACGATTTAAAGTATAATTACGATAAATTATACAATGGTTATACCAATAAATACGAACCAATCAAACACTTCACTAAAGGCAAAACAATACCTAGTTCGATATGAGTATAATTTACGATTGCGGTAAAAAAGGAATGGGTGGCTATGGCAAATACACTAAAGATGATGCAGTGATAGACGCTATTAAGTCAGGATGGAACTTCAACAAGGATTATCATGCTCAGGCAACTATTTCTAAAACTAGCGATTTGCTTGATATAGCAAAAAAGAAAAAGTACAAATCAAATTCAAGTCTAGGTCGTTCTAAGCCCTACGCATTTTTTTTGTACTTACAAAGACACTTTGAAAAAGGAGGCTTTTAATCATGGATGATAAGAAAATAGAAAAGGAAATGCAAATCATTGAATACGCAGGTGTTCTACTTGCCGTTATCAATGTAGCGTTAATTCTTCGTTCGTATAACTTAAGAAAAAAACAAAAAGCATAATTATGGCAACAAAAAGAAAAACACCCGCTAGAAATAAAAAAGGTCAATTTATATCTAAAGGGGCGGCAAAAAGAAAAAGAACTCAATTTCGCAAAGGTGGTAAACCTAGCGTAATGGGTTGTTCAGAAGCAGGTTCTAATTTAAGAAGTAGTAGAACACCTAAAAAGAGAAGAAGTAAAGCAGGTTCTATCTTAATGAAGTGTGGAGCAAACGAAACCTATAAAGCGTATTTCGCTAAAAAATCAGGAAAACGTAGATAAAAGACTTATATTTGAGACTCAAGAATGTCCTTTCTTGATTCTTGATTGATTATCATGGTAAGGGGAGCAGAAATGTTCCCCTTCGCTATTAATAAGAGTCTGTAAGACCTGCCTTATCTATCCATTCGTATTTGTAATCCTGCACAAACTCACCAAATCCCCATTTTTCTCTCATTTCTAGATGTATTTCTAGGAGTTCATTAAAGGTGTCTCTGAGTTTATCGTATTGATGCTCAAGTTCTTTTCTAGAAGCCCTTAAAAGCAAATTGTCATTGCTAAGGATTTCAATTTCTTTCATCAGTTTTTGGGTAGTCTCTATCATCGCTATACTTTAATTTATGAGATTCTAATATAACATCCCTTCCGTGCATACGCAAAAAATAATCTTGAATAAGTGAACGCATGAAGGCTTGTTTTGAAATTCCCAATCTATGTGCCTCAACGCTCATTTCGTTGTGCATCATTTTTGATAAACCTAAGTTAAAATAAATAAATCTGTTTCTAGGAGTCATAATTATTACCGATTTTTTAGTACTTAAATTGTACTGATTTTGTACAAATATATGGTAAAATGCGGCTTCTACAAAGTATATATTTTTTTAATTATCTTTGAGAGGATGAAAAAGAGTTATCTCATTTTAGGAGGTTTAGTAATTACTGCTTTAGCGTTAAAATCGAAGTACACTAACTTCGTTAATAGTCTATCTTTTAAGATTAAGAAGGCTAAAGTGAAATTGCCTTTTCCTTACAATAACTTAAATATCGTTTTGAGTTGTGAAATTGACAATCCAAGTTCTACTAGCGTAACCCTTAAGCAAATTTTTGGTAAACTAAAATATCAGAATAAGGAAATCGCGACCATCATGGGAAGTGGAACAACCTTAAAAAAAGGCGTTAATAAAATTGAATTAGTTGCAAACATGAGTATTCAAAATCTTGAAAATGTAGCAAACCTATCTTTTGACATTTCTACTTTCTCAAGTGTCTACAATCAAATAATAAGAACTCCTTTCGTTTCTGATGTAACCTACATTACAAGTTTGGGAACATTCAGCAGTAAGGATAATTGGAAACTACAAGACCTTCTTTAATGCCAATTAATACGCTATATCAAGATGGAGACAATTCTCAGTTGAGAGGTGTCATTTTTGACGCTACTCCAACTGCCATTGCTCAAACCAAACAAATAGCACAACAATTTAAAGGGAAAACAGAACTTGAAACCTGTAGAAACATATTTAACTTTCTAAAGCAAAGGATTCGATACAAAGAGGATGGTTTTCATCAAAAAGTAAAACTCCCATCCGCTTTAATCAGGGAAAGGGTTGCTGATTGCAAATCATATAGCGTATTTACTTATGCTATCTTAACCAACTTAGGGATTCCATGTAAGTATGTTTTGACTTCTTACAATTCAGACCCGACTCCATCACACATTTATGTTTGTACAGATAGTGGAATAATCATTGATGCGGTGTATGGCAAATTTAATGCTGAGAAAAAACCTACTCACAAATTTTATAAAAAAGTAAACGACATGAGAATATCAACTATTGCAGGAATTAAAGGCGGTCATATAAAAGGTAACTGCAATTCCTGTTCAACCATTGGGGCAACTGAAGGTGATAGTAACAAATGGTACAAAGACAATAAGTCTACTTTAGGTCTTAAGACAGGGGATAAAGCGAATAACATAGCAAAAAAGGTTGCACTTGCACCTATGCGTGGATTATTTCGTAAATTCATCGAGCAAAATGGAGGTGGTGTAGCGACTGCTATTTACAGAAAGGTTTATGTAAAAACACCTATCAAAAAGGCTATTCCTCAAGGATTGTTGAATGACCTTAAAGCCTCTTACACTGCTAGTGCAAAATCTAAAGGAGTTAAATTTCCTGATTCGTCTCAGTTAAGAAAAATCGAAACACTAGCAAGTGTGCAAGTTTCTGCTGATGAATTAAAGGGAGGTGCTTTATCCTTACCAACTACAAATCAGAGCAAAAAAGCAAGATTTACACCTGCTCAAGCATGGGATAGGGTTTTAGGTTCAGGTCAATATAATAAACATCAGTTGTATTATGTAAAACCATACGCTAAAGCATATAATAAACTTTATGCTCAATATGTGATTCCTGCATCTAAACAAAAAGATATTAACGCTTGGAAGCAATTACTCAAGCAATGGTATCGTTATGGTGGTAATCCATACGAGTTGAAAGAGTCAGTAATGGAAGGTAAGTCTAAAACCCCTAGAGGTAAAGACGCAAACTATCTTCTAATGGTAGCCAAAACTAGAGGATTAAAACCAAAAGATTTAGGCTTGATGATTCGTGGTTTTGTTTCTGCCTTTGGTGGAGACAGATTTCAATATGGGGAAAAAGACACTTATATCTTTGGGTATAAAAACTCAGGAGGAATTGGTGTTCCTGAACCTGCATCAACAACTGCAACCATTACGGCTTACGCTACATTAATCAGCACTTTATTCGCATTGCTATCTAAAATTTGGACTTTCGTAGAGGGAAAGATAAGTGAGAGTAAAGCCAAAAAAGAAATGTTAGACCTAGAAACTAATGGTTGGATTTTAGAGGGTGACTATCTTAAAATGGATTTGCCTAGACCTGAAGTAAAAGAGGTAAAACAAATATCTGTACCAACCACTGATGCTCCTGATTTAGAGGACATTGGAAGTGCTATTGAGGAACTAGAAGCAGTTTTCAAATCTGTTGAAGGCACAAAAACCGCTTACACGCCTCAAACAAAAGCAGAATATGAAGCCAAAAAGAAAGAAGGTGCATTTTCGCCTCTTTTAAATAGTGCTATTGAACAGGCTAATACAGATAAAGGAACGGCAGACTATTTAAAACTAGTTAGTAGCGTTGATAAAGCAATTCCACCAACAGGAGAAACTATAGTTACTTACCTTAAACTAGGTAAACTTCCTGAAGCAGGAGGTAAACAAGCAGGTTTTGGAGGAATCATTCTTCCTTTATTTATTGGTGGAGGTGTTTTAATGGCATTAAATACCGCTAAAAAGCAAAAGAAATAATATGGATAACTTACACGCAGAAAAATTCGCTATTGGGGCTAATGAGGCTCAGTATGGGTACGACGGAAGCGGCATTTCTCCTGAAGAACAAGGGGATGATGTGAGGTACGAAGGTGACCCTGCTGATAAAGTTACTTTTGAAGATGACCCTGAGACTTCCGAAGTTTCAAGCGATGAATTAAAAAAGTCCGTTGTTGAAAAAGAGACAGAAACAGAGGGTGAAGATAGTTTTGTTTTTTCAAACTACACGAACATCTTGCTAATTGGAGGTCTCCTTTTAGCGTTGTTATTTTATAAGAAAAAATAATTAAATTTGAAAAAACAAAACTATGGCAATTTTTAGTAAAGAAACCGCACTTGAGGTCGCTTACATCGGAGCAGGTGCAGTTGCAGGTAAATTCGTAGGAAATAAGGCAGTGTCTATGCTTCCTGCGGAAGTAACAGGAAAACTTCCTTTCAGTTCAACTTATGTAGAGGGTGCTATCCCTGTTGCAGTTGGATTATTCCTTCCTTCATTGGCAGGTCGTTCTACGCTAGTTCGCGGATTAGCAAACGGAATGATTGCAAGTGGGGCTTCAACTATCGTTGGTGAACTTATCGGTGATGTACAAGGTACAGCAGGTGTAGGAAACGTAATGATGGGAAACGTTATGATGGGTAAAACCGATAGCGTATTAATGAGTGGTACAGACTTTGCGGCTGAAGGTACAGACGCTTACTCTGATACTTCTTATGATTTCACTTCTGCTGACGCAGGTGAAATGGATTTTTAATTTAACATTAGGACAGAAATAACTAATAAAACAAAACAATGAATTCTATTATCGCAGAAAAAAAGTTTATTGCTGAAAGAACAGGTATTCCTTACAGCAATCTATCTCAATCGTATCTTCGTGCAGAAACCGTTTTAGGTTCTTTAAGCACTTACGATTTTGAATTACAACGTAACAATGTTGCGTCTCCAACAGTAACTGAGCGTTTGTTGGATTTGAACGATGAGTTTGTAATGACTCACTTGACCATTGGTGTTAAGAACGTAGCGTCAGACACAGATGCAGAGCATATTGTTGCTCCTATTCAAACTTACGCTAACGACGAAGCGGCTAGTGGTAATGTTAACCCTGTAGGTGATAACATCGAGGCACTTTACAACTCTTCTTTCTCTTTAACTATTAACAGAAAAGAGTTTTTACCTGAGTTCCCTGTACGTTTCTTCAAGCGTGTTGGTGATACACAGGTAACGGCTACTACTCAGTCCTCTTATCCTAACGGACTTTACGGATTCGCTCCGTTTGAGCCTGTTAAGATTGATGGTCGTATGACTATTGACGCTAGTATCTCTATCGGAACAGGAATCGACTTGACTCCTGCGGCAGGTAGTAACTACGCAGTTCTTGAGTGTCGTGGATATTTGGTAACTAACGTAAAATCCTAATTTCAGGTTTGTGTGATAAAATTGGGGAACAGAAATGTTCCCCTTTTTTCGTTATATTTGTTATGTTAAATACTTTAAAAAATGAATAACCTAATTATTAAAAGAAGTCAGATTGTTGAGTTTCAATTTACAGGAACTCCATCGACTTTAAAGCGTTATGGTGCTTTACCAAATCCGCAACTTCAGAGAAACAATGTTATTCTTTATGGCGTTGAGGCGTTTACTGCGGCTCAATTAACTGCAACACCTACAGGAAACACTGTGATTGCTGACGCTGACAAAGACCAAGTTGTTGTTACTCTAGTGGACACTAATAAAGACCAATTTATTTACAACTTCCCTATTACTTCTTTGATTCGTTCAGATGTGGGAGGTTTTGTAACGTTATTTAAACCAAGATTGATTAACCTTAACGATTGTTATGTTCAGTTAACTGACGCAACAGGGGTTTCTCAAGACGAGGTTGTAGCGTTTAATTTCTATTATCAGTTAGTAGGCGAATAAAATAATCATGGCAAAGAATCAACTAGTAAGTCCTTTAATCGAATATATGAGTTCTGAGGAGATGATAACAGATGTTACCACTCCTATTTCTTCTAGCGTTAAGCAAGTTCAATTAACATTTGCAACAAGTGGGATTTACGGGTTGCAGATTTGGAAACCATATTATTTTAATCCCGATGCTACATTGAACGGAAGTGCAATTAAAGGTATTCAAGCATTAACAAGAACAGAGGTTGACCCACTTCCTGATGGAAGTCAAACATTGACTTCTGCTGATGTTTATGCAAAGTTACTTTTGTGGCTAGTAGATAGTGGAGGGGATGTTGTAGCAAACCTTCCACTTTCTGAACTAATAGCAAGTTCATCAAATACAATCGCAACGGCTTTTCCTAAAGTTCAAAGATTTTCATTGGAGGACATTGTTTGGCAAAAATGCTACGTTACTATCCATGACACGGTTGGAATAACGGCAGGGGAATCGCTATTGTTTAACATCTATTACGACAAAGATTAATTATGGTAAATCCTCAATTTGTAATCGAACAGATGAAAGACCTTGACTACAAATATTTTGTAGTTGAGGATATGGCAGGTAACCAAGTAACTCAATCATGGCAAACTTTACCTGTAGATAGGGCGGTTGAACGCTTTAAATCTTTTTTAAAACACACAAGCGTAGGTAGTTCTTATGTGGTTTACATTTTTAAATCAAACGAAAGATTAAAGAATGGTGAACCATCAAGAAATAACCAACCCATGAGATATGAAATCTTCATGAATGAACCTTACGGAAATCAACCAATGGAGGAAGAAGGTAATTTTGGAGGTGGAATGAATGGTATCGCTGAATCAATGTATCGTGCAGGTTCTATGGGTTCTATTGGACTTGACACCTATATCGGTGCAAAAGACGAAATACTCTCTTTAAAGTTGAAAATTCAGCAATTAGAGATGGAAAATAAGTATTTGCAGGATAGACACCAATCAGAAATATCTAGACTTGAAAAAGACTACGAAGATAAATTATCTAGCGATAAGAAAATCGAAGGCATTATCGGAAACGTTTTACCTGCAATGGGTTTAGGCGGTAACGGAATGGCAGGATTAACACAAGAAGCAGAAACTATGGAAAAACAAGAAACATCAAAGGACAAAATCATTTCAGCAATCAACGTTCTAGTTGCAAACGACCCTAATTTTGTTGAGAATATCAGCAAGTTAGCAGAACTTTCAAAAAAGAATAAAGCGATTTATGAGGTGGCGGTTAAACAACTGAATAGTCTATAATGAAAACAATCACAAGCGATATAAAATCAACTTGGAACAAACTTCCCCCTTACGCTAGGTTGGGAATTACTATTGTTGGTGGGCTTTTCGCATTTAAAAAAGCAAAAGGTTTATTTAATGCGTTAAAAACATCACCACAAACTGCAAAAGCAGATGAAGATAAATTTCGTAAGCAAGGACAAAAGCCTTCATTTCCTTCTGCGTCATACACAGGTTGGGCAGATATTATTTATTCTGAATACTTTAATGATTTATGGTCTAGTTTCTCAGATGTAAAATATATTTTTGAGAGACTTCAAAATGACTTGGATGTATCTAAGTTAATTCAAGCGTTTGGAGAAAGAAGAATTTTATTTTCTACAAATACAGGCGATTTGCAAACTATTCTTTATAGAATAGATGATGATGCACCAAAAGAAGTAAATGAGATTTTCGCTAAAAAAGGTATTAAATATAGATTCTAATGAAAAACGTATTTGAAAAAGTAGTCATTTTCGGTGGTTTGGGTTACTTCCTTACTAGAGGTTTTTTTGGTAAAAAGAAAACCGACGAAATCATTAATAAAGAGGAAAAGAAAGTTTTAAGTTACTTACCTAGTAAATGCGGTACTTTCAAATGGGGTAGTGATTTATTAAAGTGGTCTAAATCTAGTTCATACAATAAGACACAAGTTATAAAATTTCAAGTCAACGCTAATCTTTTAAATAGTTATAGATTTGGAAACAATAGTAAGTCTATAACTACAGATGGCATATTTGGAGCGTGTACTCAAAAAGCGGCATTAACGGCTTTTCCTAATAATTGGGAAAAAGATACAGACTTTCCTGACGCTAGGTCAATTAAAGACAGGTTAATCTACATCAATAGTATATTGAAAGGTCAGCCTTTGGATAAAATAAAACTAATGTTACCAAAATTATAATGTTTATCGGGGCTGAAGATATTAAAGAACCAAAGGAAACTTTGACCATTACCAAACAAGATTTTGAGCGTATTGAAAAACGCCAAAAACTAATGATTGGAATGATTATCGCCCTAGCGTTATTAACCCTATTAAAGAAATGAGAAAAACAAGAACCATAACAGAATTTTTCGGAAGCAATGATTTTATTGTTTCTAATTGTATTTCTATAGCCTTTACAAGACCTACAGGGACAAATCCTGTTTACGTCAATGGTATGCCTATTGGAGATGGTCAAACATTCACAATCAATCAGAATGTGGGTGAGTTGGATGTTACAAATTATGAAATAGTATTTGGAGCAGGTGCAGGTAATGACGAATTATACGTTGTGCGTGTTGTTCCTTTTAACGAAGCAGATTTTAACTAATGGCAAATTTTCAAAACATCGTAAAGCACGTTAAAGTAAGCGAAGGAGGTCATTCTTCTGACCCTAGAGACAATGCTTTAGGTCAAGGTCATTCGGGTGTTTTGGGAAAAGGCTATGATAATCGTTTCCCTAGCAACTTCGTGCATACGAACAAGGGAATAATATGGGCTACTTACATTCGTTACTGCAAAAAAGTAGGAAAACAACCAAGTGGTGAGGAATTTGTGAACATGACAGATACGCTATGGAGAGATATTGCATATACTCTTTATTGGAAATCTTATGACCTTGACAATGTAAACTCTCAAGCCATTGCTGAAATAATCTTTGAAGGTTATTGGGGTGGTGGTGGAACACGATTGGTTCGTGACTTACAAAGAGAACTAAATAATTTAGGTTTTGTAGGTAAAAATGGTTCTGTTTTAGCCGTTGATGGATTTATGGGAGGTAACACCACTTTTGCCTTAAATAACGCTACTAGAAGTTACCAAACAGAAAAAGACTTAATAAAGCACTTAACAGACCAAAGACTAGCGTATTTGCAAAGTTTATCCGATTGGAGTATTTACGGAAAAGGTTGGGGTAGACGAGTCAACGAGATGTACGAAAAGGCTATGAAGTTAGCCTCTGTAGGTAGAATTACAGGAATTGCCGTTGTATCGGGGCTTTTTTTTTTAGCGTATAAAGCATACGAGAAAAAACTTATCTAGTTTTCCTCTCTTTCATCCCTCATTGGGATTTGAGATTCATATTCAATAACTTCTTTCTTTTGTGATTGTGGGAATACCTGCATTTGTGATTGTTCTTGGAAACGACCTTGTTGTGTCGCTATTCCATTTTCAATCCTTACAATAGAATCTGCGTCGTGTGCGTATTCTTGCGAACCCCTGAAGTCTCCGTCTTTAGTAGACTGCTGAATAGTAATTAATGAAAGGTTAGGGTTTTGCTCTTTTAATTGTCTTATTTGCTCAGGCTCAATCGCTATAAAGTTAACAGAGTCAATAATAACAAAATCATAATTTCCCCCTACATCCATAATGGGTTCAGCCTCTCGATAATTAGCAAAGTGCATATCATTAGACTTCAAACCAAAGTTTGTCATCTTATTTTTTAACGTTTGAGAAAAACCTTCCTCCGACGCTACATATAAAACACTTCCATGATTGTCTGCTAAGTATTTAGCAAAGTGCATACAGAAAGTCGATTTACCGCTTTTTGGTAGACCGAAAATCATGTAGTGAGCATTTATACTAGGTTGCCCAAAGAACTGCTCCCATCTGCCGTCAAAATCATATTTTGGATATTCGTATTCTGCTAGTTCAGACGCTGACATAATTCCTGTCTTTGCTGAATCACCTGCGTCTCTTTGTTTTTCGAGTTGCTTAATTTGATTTCTTATAGCAGTAACTTTTCTCATAAGTATTTCCCTATCCATATCGGATAGTTTTTTGTTTTTAAATAAATACGCTCCTGCTAATCCTCCTGCAACCGCAGGAAGTCCTTTTCCGATATAATGTTCAGCGATTTTGTAACCTGCTAAACCCACCTGTACGAAAGGTGGAAAAGATAGCCTAGAAGTGATTTTCTGAAGTTGGTTTTTCAGTGCATTAATTTTCGTATCGTAGATTTGATTTTCGTCTACTTCGAGGTCGTTAAAATCCATCTTATTTTCGTATTAAAAGTATTACTAAAAGTCCAATAATTATTAGCCATATCCATTCCTTTATTTTGTGAAACGCCCCAAAGAATCCCTTTTGCGATGCCTTTTTTTCGATGTATTGTTTAATGGTTTCACTTGGTTTGACGATTGTTTTGTTGACGTAGGTAGTACAAGGTCTTTCTCTTGTAAGGATTCTAAAAGTGTCGTTTCTTCGTTCAATTCTAACTTGATTGAGAACAATCGTATCAATTTTTGTATTCCAAACGATTTGAGTATCTTGATGTACGCTATCGCGTATAACAATTTCAGTTTGTTGAATAGTATCTTGAAGATACGGATATTTTTCAAGCAAACGATTGTAGCGATAAGCAGGGCTACAACCAAGCAAGAAGATAACGCTAAAGATAGTAATAAAAATTTTGTATTCATGATTGTTATAATAGTGGTAATTGTTGCTGACCTTTTTCATGTTCTTTTTTCACTTTAATATGCTCAGGCACTATGCCTCTATATTCACGATAAAACCACATACGAACAAAATTTAATCTTTCGTTGTGTGTCCAATCCCCTGTGTATAGAAGTTTTAGCCATCCTTCTGATTTTATTAAGGTTGCAAAATCAAGTGGTTTTTTTGATAAGTCCTTAAGTTCGTCTACGCTATACTTGATGTACTTGCCCTTTTGCTCGTTGGGTAAGATGCCTTTTGATTCTTTGATGCTCATTTCTGTGATTGAATTCATATCTTTTGTCCTCTCCATTCTTATTCATCGAAATTACATAATTATCTCCATTTTTTACAATATTAAACTTTTTAACTGCTTCATACTTGTATGGAAATTTATACGATTCAAGAATTTGCTCCACTTGGTTTATTTTCTTAACGCTAGTTGACTTCTTGAAAAACACCCCATCTACCCAATGAAAAATGTAGTTATCCCCAAGAATCCATTTACATTCCTCCATTACGTCATTTACCTCTTGAATCAGGGAAAAGAAAATTTGAGAAGTTGGTTCACGATGCACATGATAATCAACCACTTTACCACCATTAAAATTCATTCTCAAGTGGGATGCGGCTAACATTCCCAAGCAAGGTAGTTTTTCCTTTTTCTTAAGTCCTTTTAAATAGTTAAAAGTCTCTTTTGAAATTAAACCTGCATTATAAATAGCGTGAGGGTAGGCAGAGGAAATATCAATGTTCAGCACATCTAGTTCGCTCATGCTTTTTAAATTATCATTTACGCCATAGTTTGTGGTGCTATAATCCCCTTGCATAATTTCTTTTGCCAATTCGCTATCTTTTAAGTCTTTCAATACTTTATTTCTAGCAATAAAAACCTTATTGCTATATGAGTTAACCATAAACCTATGTTTACCCATTTCTGATTCGAGAATGGTTGTGTATGTTCCATGCTTAACGCTATATGGAATGCCCATATCTTCCCATATAGACGTAATGAAACGAATGTTATCAAGTGTCCTTTCTAAGTTCATTCTAGATTGATGTTGCTAGTATAATGTCTAAATCTTTGTATTTATTCGGTATTGCATCCCCTGTACCTTCTTCAAATTCTTCCTTGAATGATTTTTTCTTATCTCTATCTGTCAAATCCAAATAAATCTGCTTCATGCGATAAGAAATAGTAACCTTATATTTAAAAGTTGCTTTGACTCCTAAGTTTGGGTCAACGCTACGAATGTCGTTAATTCTATCTACCTCAAAATTGGTAAGATAATTTAAAACCCTTTTCGCCCCTGTTTTTCTTTCCAACTTAGGAGTGGTTAATATAACCTTATAATCTTTTAGCCCACTTTCTAAAAATAATTCTGCTAAAGATTGAACTCCTTTTCTTTCAACTTCCCCTTCGTATCCATTTTTAAATGCACCCCTTTCGCTAGTATATGGTAGTTCAAATCCTTTAGGGGCTGATTTTACAATCGCTCTATCTATAGCCGCCCTGCTTTTAAAAAGGTCATCAAGTTTGTTTGTTTTTAGTTTTGGGGCAACAAGTTTTACAAGGTAGGATTCATCTTTCTTTAACGCTTTACCCTTGTAATATAAAAGTTCTTTTGCGGCTTTTTTTGCTCTTGCGGAACGCTTAGCGGAATCCTTCCTTTGAAAGTCAGACGCTACCTTAGATGAAACCCTTTTACCATTTAGATAATAATAGGTTCTTCCGTTTTTTGTCCTTACTCTTTTTAGTCCTGTGATTCCTTGATACATCTTACGAATTTAGGTAAAAAAAGGGGGCATGAAACCCCCTTTAATCAACATTGAATAAAAATTCACTCCATTAATTTACCCAAGTAAAGATACGCTATAAATCTTTACATTTCCATCTTTTTTGGTGTACGTTACCTCAACAGGGCTTCCTACAGGAACTTCTTTAAGTTCACGAACTAGCGATACACCTGCATTGATTCTTACCTGTTTGTCGATAAGGAAACGTGCGGATGTTAGTTTACGCATTTCGCCTGTGTTTTGGTCGGTTACATTCATTTCACCTGTGCCTACATAAACGCCTCTAAATGAATCTTCGGGTTTTTGTAGTTCAATGTACTCAGCCGTTAAGTTGATAACAGGCTTTAATTTTGATAATCCTTCGGACTTCGCTACCATCTCATCGAGATTGGGGATTTCCACACCTAAGTTTTGGATTTCGGTGTTTTCGGTTGTGTTTAATTCACTATTCATTTTTTTAAAATAGGTTAATCGTTAAATTCCGTCATCGAAGTGATGATGAAATGAGTTAATTTTTGTGTGAAAAGGTTGCGACCCGCACCATTGATGTGGATTTTGGCTTTTACCATATCCCCATCGCTATCAATTTCACTAACGTGAACTTGTAGGTCAGGTCGATATTTGGCACACTTAGTCATAGAGTCGTAAACGCTACGTTTCACCCATTGTTGGGTGATTTGTTTATCTTGTTTAGTTTCTGTCATGGTCTAAAATTACGTTCGTATTCTGCACGAAGTTCGGAGTCATTGTATTGGTCACAAATAGAAAGGCACTTTTGAAAGGCTTTTCTGTAGTAGGTGCTTTTTGATGGCATTGGGCAATGTCCGTATAGATTTTGCCCTGCAATGTCCTCGTATACTCTCATGAGCATTTGAGAGGCTTGTTTGTTTAATTGAACTTGTGTCCTAGTTGGTGTAGTCATGTCCTTTACTTGATTGATTGATGCAAATATATATCTGTAAGTTTTACATAAACAAGAAAATTATTTTTATAGTTATCCACAATTAAATGTTGATAAGTTACATATTTTTATATTGATTTTACAAAAGTTTTATGTATCTTTGTTATAGATAATTAATCAAACAAGAAACATTATGAAAAATCTAACATCACTAGAAGCAAAAATTCAGAAATTTGCAAAGTCTAACAACATGAAGACAAATGACTATGAGTGGGGCAAAATGACAGGGGCAGTCGAAGACTTAGTTTCTCGAATTGAAAGATATAAACATCTTTCAAGTAATGAATTAAACAGATTGATGGACATTTACTTTAAAGGATTCAAAAACCCTGAGAATTGGGCAATGAGAGAAGAAGCAGTAGAGGACTTAAAAATTTTAGGCTTTAAATTTATCAACAACCACGACCTTTATAGAAAGTAAAATCAAAAAGGGGGAGTAACCCTCCCCCATTTAAAAATCAATATTATGAACAACAATTCAGCACTCAGTTACCACTCTTGGTATTCAGAAATTTTCCAAGCCTTTAGAGAACATGCAATCGAAAAATTGCAAGAACACGACCTTTCAAATGTCACCTATGATGATTTTGAAGCACATCACAAGTGTTTTAACGAGGATTACTATATCATTTATCATTCTGTTGCAAAAGATTGGCTTGAAAAGTACCATTTGGATGTTTTAGATGCAATCAATTACATCATGGAAGTCGAGAAAGATTACTTGGGAGAAAACCAAGCCTACATGGAGAATTTAAATTACGAGAGAGTTGTAAATCTTTTTATGTATTATTTTGCATGGGAGCATGAGTATGAACTTGAATCTCTATTTGCACAAGTTAAACACGGACTAATTAAAGAGTAAAATGAAAAATCAATTTAAGGATAAGGAAGCAATTTTTATTTGGTCAACTTACGGCAACGAGGATTATGGCAAAAGAGCATTTTGGGTGATAAAAAACAATCAGTGGGGTTATCCAAATTTTTTCTGGAGAGAAGATTTAGCATCTAAAATTTTCGAGTACATCTCTAATGGGTGGAAGGTGGAGGTAGTGGATTCCGACACTTGGAGTGTACAACAACATCAACAATACTTAGAAAACACGGAGTTGTAGGAGTTAAAAGTTAGGGGTGGGTGTGGGATGTAAAAGTTACCCGCACCCGTACCCGTACACCTACGCC
>Ga0208645_1001417_pt1 | contig 21018 bp, 23 predicted proteins | sample VirMetDEL_Sep_01_FD_184519 | JGI IMG/M metagenome (GOLD analysis project Ga0208645, IMG submission 184519) | Aqueous microbial communities from the Delaware River and Bay under freshwater to marine salinity gradient to study organic matter... | ecosystem: Environmental > Aquatic > Marine >... | reverse complement strand
TATTATGTAATAGTATGTAATAGTATGAATCAATAAGGTAGACACGATTTAGACCGTAAAATTACTATATAATTATTTTTTTTCTCATGGTAGTTGGGGGATAAAGGGGGAAAAAAACATTAGAAAAAACTTATAGTTTTTTTAAATATTTACAAAGTAAATGTTTTTTTCCCCCTTTATCCCCCAACTACCATGAGAAAAAAAATAATTATATAGTAATTTTACGGTCTAAATCGTGTCTACCTTATTGATTCATACTATTACATACTATTACATAATATATCTATTCTTATTCATTTTCTTCAAAAAAAAACTACTCTTTAAATGATTTTGTGCGGGGATTCCCTAAAATAATATGACAACTTTTGATCAAGATAAAAAAGTTGTCATTATATAAAATATAACAGTCTACGATTTATGACAAAGAAAGACAAATATGACGAGAAAATTTCAACTTTTCAAAGTATTCTATAATAAAAAAAAATAATAATAATAATTTATTTTATTATTTTAAAAAAGTTTATAAAAAAGATGTCATATTTGTCATTTGTCATTGTAATATAGTATAATATAAGAGCATCCTAAATTATAAAAAAGAGATATTTTAAATTTATGATAATTTATGACAAAAATATAATAATACTATCTATATAATATTATTATATTCTATTCCTCATCTTCTGAATCATCTTCTGAATTTAATTTAATATTACACAACCCTCTATATTTTGTATTTCTGAAATCTTTTGCCCCCATATCTTTTAATAATCTTTTTACTTTCTTACTTGTAAAGGTGATATTATTATGTTTAATAATTAATTTAAGATCTTCATTTTTAATAATATCGTTACTATCATTAGTAAATATAAATAATTCTGATAATTTTTTATATTGGTCATCATCAATATTATCTATTTTATTTTCTTTTTTAAGTCTATCGGGAAATTCACATTCTATATAATAACTTTCTATAAACATATTAATAATCTCATTAATAATATCATCTCTTTTTAAAAATACATCTTTCAAAGTATTATCTTTTTTATAATAAGTAAATCCTTTAATTTTATCTTCTTCATCAAAATCATCTTCTATAAATTTACTTTTCATGTTATATTCATCACAAAATTCAAGGGCATCATTGGGTTCTATTGGTGGGCAGTCATTACAACATACAATTAATCCCGCTTGTATTTTGAACTCCATTTCATCTTGAAAGTTTTTCCTTGCCATAATATAATCACCCCCAGATGTAAACTTTTTAATCATATTACCATCTAATTTTATATCATCATATATACTAATTTCTGATGTCAAAGCTATTCTAACAAATTGATAATCTATTAACCATGATAATGATTTTTGAGAATCAGTAACATTTTTTTTAAAATTAAAATTACCACTATTAGTTGTCATTACATATTTTTCAAAACAATTTTTTAATAAATCCCCTATAATTCCTTTACCACTATTTCTTAATCCTTGAAATAATGACCACCTTTTTAATGATATATTACCCGATAAATAATGAGCGGTTGAATACATAAAGTAATCTAATAACTGTTTTCTTTCATGATCATCTTTATAAGTAAAAATAGGATAAAATATTTTATCATTAATTAATTTTCTTAATTCTGGTTTATTTGATTTTTCAAATTTTCTATTTATTTTTATAAATGTCTTATTACTATTTTCATTATCTCTATTTTTAATAAATTTATTTTCTTTAAAATCAAAATAACCATTTAGAAAAAATAACTTATGTTGTGTGAAATTCCATATATCATCAATAAAATTTAAATTTTTTTGGCATTTATCAATTAAACCTTCAACTATATCTTTGATATGTTTAGGTATTTTAGAAGCATTTACCATTTTATCATTACCACTTTTATAATCATCGTATAAAATATAACTTTGTTTAGATACTAAATCGAATAATTCGGATTTAATTAATTTTTCTTTTATTAAAATTCTTTCATTTGTAATGTAATAATAATTATTATCATCTTTGTATAATTTATTTTTTAATATATTATCTAACATATAATCAATTATTTCTATTATATTTTGACCTTCAAATTTATCATTTTGAATTAATTCACCTCTTTGTTCTAAATCTTCAATATGTTCTAATAATTCAATATTATGTTCTTTGTAATCCCATTTAATATCAAATTTTTTAAAACTATTATTTAATTCAATTATAATTTCGTCTTTTTTATTTAAATTAGTAGGATCATCATATGCCATGAAACCATCAAACATTAATACTCCAATATCTTCCTTTTTTAATAATTTTTTATTATATACTAATTCATTAATAGCATATTGTAAATAATTATTCTCTAAATTTTGTAATACTAAATTAATTAATTTACCCTCTTTGTTCCATTCATTAGTTATATATTTTTTATATTTTTCATCCTTTTTATAAATCTTATATAATGATTTTACTATATTTGTTAATTCAAGATCAAATTCTTGAAAGAAACTATCCTTTTTAATTTTCTTTTTACCTATTTTAAAAGTATAATCTATTTTATTAATACATTTTAAAAATGATGATTTAGCCTCACCTCTACAAATATCATATTCACTCATTAATTCAGATAAACATTTATCTCTATTTTGAATATAATAAAATAATTTATCACAATTAATATTATTATCCATACATAATTTTAACAATATTTTAGGATGACAATTACACATATCAAAATCAATCATTTTACCATTACATAAAATTCCTCTAAATCCGTTGTATATTCTTTGTAATGATGGATTTTTAGATTGTAATCTACCTATATCCTTACCTTCAGTATATCCATAATTTATACAATGATTATTTTTTGATTTTATTATCTCATTACAATAATTAATAACCTTTTTATATTCTGGCATAAGTTCATAATTATCATGTCTTTTAGTTGATGATAAATCAAATAAATTTTTAAACTGTTGTAAAGTCAATTTAGAACACATTAGAGCGACATCTTCATTAACTTTTTCATTTAAAGTTATAACATTTTTAGTATTTAGAGCAAACATATTATATAATACTATATATAATATATTTCCTTAAACCAATATTTAAAATTTCTATATATTTTTTTTTTATAAATTAAGATGCTTTATCTTCATCATCGCTATCATATATATTTTTTCTTTTTTTATGATATGTACTTGAACAATGTCTGGTATAACTACTTTTATTAACTTCTTTATTACAAAATGTACATAAAATCTTTTCTTTTAATTTTCCTAAAACAACATCTTTATGAGTTCTATAATATTTTTCATTTGAAATTTTTTTATTCTCTTTCTTTTTATTAATCTCCATAATATAATATATATTAGATTTATTTCTTAAATAGATTTGAGAAAATTATTCGTAAAATTATTTTCTATAATATTATAGTAATAATAAAATTATATATTATTTGTAGTAAACCCTGCCAATATCATATAAAATTAATAAACTTTATTATTACTCAAATCTACAAATAATATAGTATTTTTTTATAATATTATATTATTTTTATATTTCTTTTATAAAATTTTGATGTTTTTTAGTTCTTTTATGTCGTTGTATAGTACTTTTTACAACTTCTGACCCACAATCACAAGTTATTTTTTCTTTTAGCTTCTCTTTATTAGCTTCTCTATATTTTTTACTTTGTTCTGCTATCTTATCTTTATTATCTTCACGGTATTTTTTATGTTTTTCTAATATTTTATCTTTATTAACTTCATAATATGCTTTATCCTTTTCTGCTAACTTATCTTTATTATTTTGATTCCATTTTTTCTTGTATTCAGTATTTGTTCTAGTTGGAATCGCTATATTTAATGAACTATTATATTTTTCTATAAATTCTCTTTCTATCTTATGTAATTCAATTCTACTATTACATGAAACTTCTTCAAGTATAATCATATTCCAGTTGCCCCAGCCTCCGTTATCACGAATAAATTGATAAACTTTTATATTATAGTTTTTATCATTTGGATTATTACAAGTATATTTATGGCCACCTTTCCTGTCTGTAAAATTAGTTGTAGATCCTATATAGATATCTTTTATTTCTTTATCTTTACAAAAAATTTTATATATACATGAATTATTATAATTAGGCATCTCTAATATTATATTATTTTATTACTTTAAAACAATATAATTACTGACTGAGAATTCCAAATCCCACTTGACTATTTATCTGTGGTGCTACTGGATTTGGGTGATTAGTCTTGCTTCCAAAGATAGTACCAAATAAACTAGCCAAACCAACTCCCGCCGCTACAATATCACCAATCACATCTTCAGGGCCACCAGAGGCCGCCTCAACTTCACCAGTCTCCTCTAAACCCGCCTCAAGGTCCCCAGCATCATCATCACCCCCACCACCAGAGGAATGATCAACAACAGATTGTTCAACTTGTTGATCTGTCTTTGCTTGTTGGGCGGCTGCTTCTTGATTTTTATAATCTTGAGCAGCACTTATTTTATCATCTGGTGCTTGAGTTATTGGGTTATCACTAACTCTATTCATAATTGTTCTAGGTTGTTGTAAGGATAACATACTTTCATCATCTACTCCAGCTAACCTGGGGTCTTCTAAACTAGGTTCTACTTTTAACATTGGGTTAACAATCTCATTATCTAATTCTGGTAATTGTATTTCATTTAGTCTTTCATTCATGTTATCTTTTAAAGTTTGTATACCTGTTTTAACAATACCATTTTTCCTGATAGACTCTATTGCTTCAGCAGATTTTCTCAAACCTAGTTTCTTTAATGCTTTTAAAGATAAATTTGATAACCCTTGTTGAGCAGTTAAAACCTCAAATGGTTCGGTTGCTGCATCAATCTTTCCTATTTTCTCTTGTTGTTTCTCTACTGATTGATTAGCATCAAAATATTCTTTATCTCGAATAAAAGATTGTTCACCCATAGCCATATTCGATGACCTCACATCATTAAAATAATTTTCCATTTATATTATAATATATTAGATATATTTATATTTATATTCTAATATATTATAATATATAAATATGGTAAAATTTTATAGAATGAAAGATAAATCGGATAATTTTAGAATTATAAAAAAAGACTTACCTGATTTACCTATGAGGTTACTTATAATCGGTAAATCTGGTAGTGGTAAAAGTTCAATTATAGGTAATCTCTTATGTATTCATTATAAAAATGATATAAGTCCTGAAGATATATTTATTTTCTCTGGTTCGCTTGAAGGGGATTTAAAATTAAAAACTATGATTGAACATTTGGATATACCAAAAATAAATTTATTTGATAAATTTGATGAAGATATTTTAAAAGAATTATATAGTTTATTACAAGATGATTTTAATGAATCTATAGAAGAGAAAAAAAAACCATCTCATAAATTAATTATATTTGATGATCTTTCTTTTACTGGTAGTTTAAAAGGTAGAAAAAATGAAAATATGATTAATAAAATTTTTATGAATGGTCGTAAATTTAATATTAATGTTATAGTTACGGCTCAAAAATATACAGATATAAGTACAGGAGCTCGAGAAAATTGTACAGCAATGATTCTTTTTAAATCATCAAATAAACAAATAGAAGTAATTGAACAAGACATGAATTATTTAGAAAATAAATCTAAATTTATGAAAATGATAAAGAATCATACAGAAACAAACCACGATTTTATTTTATTTGATTTTTCAAAAGATAAACCTTACAGAAATATGGAAGGAAAACATATATGCTTATGTAATGATGAAAGTAAATGCGGTGGTGTTAAACATTCATAGAATATTATTAGAATGGAAATCTATTCCCCTTTCTACCATATGAAATTACTTTAGGTTTTGGCTGTTCAACTACTGGTTGTACTTTTGGTTCTAAAACTGATTTTTTATTTTCAACTATATTCTTTGAATTATTTTCAACTGTATTCTTCGAATTATTTTTAACAATATTCTTCGAATTATCTTTCTTTTCCATTTTTTGTTTTAATCCTGATAATAATTCATTAAATTGAGAAACCTCTTTTAATAATTTTGTATTAACATTTTCTTTGTATTTACGAACAACCGCTCGTGTTATATTCTTCGAATTTTTTTTATCTTCTTTAGCTTGATCTTCCGATGGTTGAACTTCCGATGGTTGAACTTCCGATGGTTGAACTTCCGATGGTTGAACTTCCGATGTTTTAGCTTCTCGTTCTTGTTTTTTTTTTAATCGAGCAGCAGCCATTCGGTCTCTAAATTCTTTCTTTTGTTCATCCGTTAATTCTCTTTTTTTTCTTTGTTTTTTTACTTTTGGTTCCACTTCAGTAGTATTATTATTTTCTGAATCATTTGTTGTTGTTACATCGGTATCATTAACCATAAAAATTTCATTTATCTTTGAATTTGACATATATAATATAATTTAGATAATTATTTTATATAATTATTTTATTAATAATGTAATATTACTATTACCTTTTGCTGCTACTTTATTATATTCGCTATCTAAAATTCGACATTGAATATTTCTTAAATTTAATGAATTAGCATTACCTATTTCTAAAAATTGTACTTGTGGACTTTGGAATTTAACATCGCTTTGAGTTGTATTTCTATCATTTTGAAACATATATAATAAATTTTTTCTTTGTTCAATTTTATTAAATCCATCAAATGAATTTATTGGAATATTAAGCATTTCAATGATATATGCTTCCGATTTTTCATACTGTTGTATTGTAAAATCACTATCTACTCTAAAATTAATAGAATTATTTAAAATTAAATTTGTTGATTTATATCCAAAAAATTGAGCTAATGTTTCCGATAATTCAAGTTTAAAATTACATGATTCAAAATTTTGAGCACCAATAAATTCTTCTAAATTAGCAGCAACGGTAGGCTCAGCAGGTTGTATATTTCTACTTTGTAAATCTCCAAAATCAAAAGATTGTGTTTTAAATGCCGCCATCTTTACTTCATTTAATTTTATTTTATCTGTAGCATTTGTAGGTTGTGTTTTAAATAATAAAACGGGAAATAAATCATCATCAGTAGCTGTTGTAATACTTTTAAGAACTACACCAGTTGGATTAGCCGCATTAAATAAAATTAACTCGAATTTACCTGTTTGGCTTCCATAATGATTCATTCTAAAAATTAATAAATCATTTACAGATGGATTAACTGTATAATCTTCAACACCATCAGCTCCCCATACAGTCTGATAAAGATCATTTGAACTTCTCATGTCAATCGCATATTCCCAATTTGTTAAATCGTTTAAATCAGCATTTAAATCTTCCACCACACCAAAGGTACAACCAGTAGAATTAGCAACTATACTATTAACTTGACAACTAAGAATATAACATCCACCTGAAGTTTCTTGATTTTGAGTTAAATTATTTCTATCAATTGGTTGTTCTAATGAAAAATCAAACGACCTAATTATCCCTGTTTGGTTTACAGCATCTACTGAGTAAATTTCACCTATTTCTCTAGAAACATTAGCACTAACTACACTATCTGGAAATTGGTCTTCATAATTTAACATTGTATTTATAGGTGCTTGGTCATACCGTGCTTCAACATAATTATCTAGTTGAGTATCGATTCTAAATCTTGAGCCTAAATTTTTCTCATTAACAGTTTCAACCCCTCCATTATTTAAACAATCTAATTGACTATTAATATCATTTGTAATATAATTTAATAATTGGTCAGAAGTAGCTAAGGTATAATTACCCGCTGGAGGATTAGAAGTATAAGTAGTTTTAGAACCAGGAATACCTGTATCTAAATCTATTGTAAATTTCGCAAAATCACTCTGTGTAACAGTAACTGCCACTTCATCTTTTTCAAAATTACAATTTAATAACCCTATTTCAGAATTAGGTTTTATTTCGATATTAGCTTGAAAATTGTTATCAAAAAAAAGATTTTTATCACTTGTTGATAATCTAATAAGTTTACTCATATATCTATTCAGAGAATTAAATATTTTAGATTATTTTATTCAGGAAAATTATTATATTCGCAGAATTATTAATAATCATTTTCTTCTAATAATGGATATGATAACATTTTTTGTTCTCTTTTTATTTCATTTTTAATTTTCATTTGATTTAATATTTCTTCTTTATATTTATAATAATTTTTTTTCTGATATTCTCTATTTTTTTGTAACATTACTTCCCTCATGGCTTCATTACTGTTTATAATCATTAATCGTTTTTTACGACTTTTTGATAAACAATCTTTAAATTTTTGATAAGCTTCACCATTTTCTTTTTTAATTTTCTCAAAATATTTTTTTTGAGCACGGACCATAGCTTCAGATCGTGGCATTATATTAATTCCTAGAAATTAATTATAAATTTAAGAATATTATATATAAATTTAATTATAAATTTTAATTCTGCGAATAATAATATAATTCTCTAAATATAATTCTCTGAATAGATATATATATGAGTAAATATATAGTTCAATCTATTGTTTTAAAAAAAGATAAATTTACAGTAAATGAAGCAAATAAAAAAGTTGAAGAATTAGGATATAATTCTATTTATAGAGGTAAAACAGTTGATAAATACAAGGCAGGACAAACAAATAATTTTTTTAGATTTAGACAATACCCCCCTCATAATTTTATTAAAGATAGTTTTAGAATTAAATATATTAATGATGATATATTTTTAGTATTAGCCATTCCAAAAGATAAAAAGCTTGTAAAGAATTAAATAATAATATCTAGATTATGTTATATATATATAATGTCTAATATTTCAGAAATAACATACTATTTAAGCGATGGATATAGCTATTCAGGTTCACAACCAGTTCCACAAGCCGATGTAGATAATGAACCAGGATGGCAATATAAATCAAATTTAGTTGGGCAACAATTAAAAGTTTTAGCATATGATGGAAGTTCTCAAACTTTTAAATATTCAAATATTGGTTCTTGTGGTTTTGAATTTAAAAGTTTTAATGTAACTATATCAAGAAATCCCCGATTAATAATTCAAAGTAAACCGACAGGTAGTGGAGATGCTGACCCTTTATATCATTCAAAATGGGTTTTTGAATTATCTGATCAACTACACTCAGAAGAACTTATTACCTGTTTTTCATTTAATCCACCGTTTCAATATGATAATAAAAGAATGTTTCAATTAGTGTTTAATGATACCTTATCTCAAGGTGATAGAAATGTATATGAAGAAATATCTAAAATTTATATTGAAACAGATAGTACTGTTGATAATCATAATTTATTATTAAAAAATTTTGTTATTAATTCTGCGGGTTTAATTAATAATTATAGTTTTCAAAGAACTGTAAATTATAGTGCGGGTGATATTAATTTAGAAGTTTTAAAAGAAATAGAAGCACCAAATAATCGTGATGGTTATGCTCAAGTATTATTAACTAGTGCTGGCGGCACTGCTGTAAAAGCAGATACAACATGTGTTGTTCAAAAAGATACAGAAAATAGAACAGGTTGGAATTGTGTGAATTCAGTTGCTGGAACTAAATTCAATTTTTATATTTTTAATGGTCTAGAAGAAAATTTTAGATTAGATGAAATAAATAGTGTTTATTGGAGAGGTTATGTAAATAGATATACAGGAGTTAGTTCTGTACCATTTTTACAAATTTATACAAAGCCACAAGGAGCGGGTGACGGTGGCGCTTTTTTTAGAACTAGAATAAATTACACTTATAACCCCGCATTAGATGATGTAGTAGGTATTGGTGAAGAAATTGTTTACTATGGTGAAAATTTACCAGATATGACTTTTACAAATAGAAAAGTAAAATTATCTAGTAAAGTAGTATTAGGACCTAATCAAGGTTCAGAAGAGGTTTTATTTGTTGTCGTTGCTTCAGATTCGGGAGCGACAGTAGATACCATGAACTCGACTGTAAATTTAGTTGGATTTAATAATACAAAAGTTAGAAGAAATTTTAATTTATTAACTTCTGCTAATGAAATTTCAGTAGGTAATCAAGATACATTATCAGTAGCACAACAAGTACTTGTATATGGAAAAAATGGTTTAAATTTACATCCACTAAAAATTGATACTGTTGGTCGGTTAATAACATTTTCAGAACATATTAGATCCGCAGAAGTAAATATAGTTACAAATCAAACAGTAGGTGCTAATGCTGATATCGGAAGTTCAATTAATTGTGGGACTTTTAAATTTATTAATATCTATGGTAGTGGTTCAGGAAATCACAGTATAAGATTATTTACAAGTAGTGATAATGTTAATTTTTATTTTATGCAAGAGATTTATCCAAATACTGTAAATGGAAATTATGAGTATTATGTTCAAACATCTGAACAATTACAATATGTTAAACTAGTTAACTCTAATACTTCAAATACCTTTACATTAAATTATACATTATCTAATTAAATGTATTCAAAGAATTAATTTCTTCGAAAAATATATATACATTTAAAAACTAAAATTGATTGTTATATATATATATCTCAATTCATTATGGATATAAAAGAAAGGAAAAAACTAACAGCACAAAAATATTATCAAAACAACAAAGAAAAGATAATTGAAAAAGTTAAAATATATTCTCAAAAAAATAAAGATAAAAAAAGAGAATATGACAAAAAATATGTTGCAAAAAACAAAGAAGAAATATATAAAAAAAACAAGGTATATTATTACGAAAATAAAGATATAATTAATAAAAAAAAAAGAGATTGTTATTCCACAGAAAAATCATTTAATACTCGTTATAAACATATTACTTTATTAGATGGTGATTTTGATAGGTATAATAATTCGCAGAATTGCGAAATATGTAATAAAAAATATACAAAAATTACTAATGTAAAATGTTTAGATCATTGCCATCATTGTAATTATTTAAGAAATGTATGTTGTTCCAAATGTAATATTAAATTAGGTGTTGTAGATAGAATAAAAAATATTTTACATTTAGAATTTTATAGATATATTATATATAATAATATAATTAAATTCTATGAATAAATATAATGATAAAAATAGGAAATTATATTTATGAAAAATCAAATAAAAAGAATAAAAAATTAGTTACTACTGTTGAGGGCAAACGGGTCCATTTTGGCGATTCTAGATATGGGCACTTTAAAGATAAAACTGGGATATGGTCTAAATTAGACCATAATGATAAAAAAAGAAAAGAAAATTATTTAAAACGAGCAAGAGGAATAAAAGATAAAGATGGAAAACTAACTAAAGATGATCCATCGTCACCAAATTGGCACTCGATAAAAATTTTGTGGATGGGTTAAAATAATTCTATGAATAAATATATTATTTATTAAAATATTATATTTATTAAATTTATTCTTCGAATGATTATACATAGCCTACAGTATAAGTTGAGCCTGTAACCATTACATTTTTAATTACTTCACCGTATAATATAAGATTAATTGCTTGAGAATAATAACCGTCAGCATCAAAACCTCTTGATACATTTAACTGAAGTTCACGAACAAATGAGTTTACATCAAAATTTACATATGAATTAAAACCAATATCTACACCTACAGATAAACCAGGATCGCCTGAAGCATATGGAAAAACTAAATTACAATCACCCCAAGATTCTGAAACAGATGATAACTCTTTAGCGATTGTATCAATTGGTTGTGGTAATAACTGAGAACCATTAACGGTTAAATTTGATGATGGTTTTAAGAAATTAACAGAACACAGACTTCCATAACTATTAGTACTAATTGTTGTTGTTGGTGCTTTAACCATAAGCATTCTTTGAATTGTTTTATTATTAAAACCAGTTAAAGTATAAGTCTTCGATGTATCAGCAGCAATAACAGGTAAAAATAATTGTGTAGACTCCATCGGCCTATATGTAACGCCTTTATAATTATTTTCTCTTTGTTGTTTTAATTCTGAATTAACAACCTCATCAACCACCATAAATGGTCGGACAATTTCTTTGAATGTATCGGCAGAGCCAGGGCAAAGATTAGACATATTATTATCATACTCGATTACAACTCTTAAATCTTTAAAAACTTTACAAGGGACCTCATTTGAATCACTTAAGAAAGCCATATAATCCCTTAAAGATAACCATCCAGTTTTTGTTGTGCTTACATTATTTGTAGTAGTTGAGGGTAAATTTAAATTTACAATAGTATCAGAGAGATTTACAAAACCATAATCTTTTCCAGTTAATTGTTCTGATTGACTTAAATTATCGTTATTAGTTCTATTTTGTTCTCTGAAACCAACATATTGGTTGAAGTTCACAAAATTTTCTAAAGAAACATTACCATCTAAAATCTCAATCCTTTTTATGCAAGATAATACTCCTGCTGCTTTATTAATACTAGCACCACCAGTTGTGGTTGTGAAGCCCAAATTGCAAATGCGCATTGTTGGTAAATAGAGAGCTTCGTCAGGACCACCTAATTTAAATTCTGTTCTTTGTGAGGTATGAAACACTGGTTCTACCTCCCTTGAAACAATACTGTTGGTATAAAATGACATATATATTATAATAAATTAGATATTTTTTATAATATATTTTATTTATACATTAATTGAATTATTCAATTTCTTGTGTACCATTTAAAAAACAAAATAATTCGTATGAAGGTGCGGCTCCTTGAGTAGCGATACCGCTCTGAATATTTACTGACAGCCTGTTAGATGAGAGATCGATGAATTCTCTAAAAGGCAGCCCAATGCCGTAAGACTCGTTCTCCTTCAATTTCCAAAGTTGTGCCGCGTTCTCATCCGATTGAGATATACTATCTAAATAATTCATTAAAATATTCTGTTGAGTTTCTAAATTGTAAGTAAGCAACTGATTCTGACTATCATTCATTAAAAATTGTACATTACTTACATTTTCTGGTTCATTTAAAGCAAGTGTATTAGCATTTAGACTTCCTTCGTCCGACGACTTTAAAAATGACATTGAGCAACCATTTATTAGGCCATTTGCGTTTGCTGCAAAATTTGAAAACGATGATTGTATTGTCTGTCTTATTGCGGTTTTGGTGCGCATCACAATTGGATTTTGAACTCCATCATCTGGAACATGTTTAAAAGTTAATGATAAATCAGTAATTTGATAACTAGATTGAGCGACCACATCAGTTCCCCATAAAACATCACTATCACGGGCTAATCTAACAGAAATCATGATATTTCCTACTTTGGATGATTGAAGATTTACATCACCACCTTGTGTTTTAGATGAGGTTTGATTTAAAATAAAAACTGGTTTGACTGAAAAAGATGATAGTTCATTTACATTTGGGTTGGCTGTTGGTGTACCTACTCTTTTTTCGCCATTAATTAAACTTCTAACAGCTGGTAAAGTTGAGGTTCTAAGCATCTGAGCATTATGACTATTAAAATTATCATTATTTGTTTGAATAGCACTAAGCATCATTTTTTCATATCTCGGCTGGTTTTGAAATACTTCTAACACTCCTTGATTATCTGTACTTGTTGTAAAATCTTGAAACATAGCGGAGGCTCCCACCATAGGATCTATAAAAATATTATCTGTAGATATAGTTCGGACAGTACCATTTTTGAAAACTTGTAATTTGCCTTGTAATTTAAAAGAATTACATACAATTTTCCGACCTGGAACTGATACATTAAAGTCGACAATATTAAATGCCTTATAACTTGAACGGGTATTTGTTGGAAAAATTCTAGCTTCTACGGGTCTATTACTCATATATTATAATAAATTAGATATTTTTTATAATATAATTATTCGGAGAAGAATATTATTATAATGATTTTTGAACAGATTTAAATAAATTTACAATATTAACACCAGCAGTACTACAATTTATATTCACTTGAAGAATTTTATTTTGGACACTTAATGGAGCGGGTAAGCAAACAATTACATTTCTTTGACCATTTTGTTGAGCATTTACAAGATTAGCATTAGTTACTGATGGAATTCTTAATAAATTTTTTAAATTTCTCCCATCATTAGTCATAAATTTAAGAATATCATCATAATATAAAGGATTGTCAATAATTACATTTCTTTGACTAAGATTTACATTATTTAATCTTAATCTGTAATCGGTAATCACATCGTTAACACTATAAGGAGTTTCATTTGAATCAGGGGAGAAAGTCATCATAACACCATCACACATTGGTTCAAGGCTGAATGCTTGATTAAAATTAGAAACATTAGCACCTGAATGTCTTTCTAAAACATATGTTGAATATCTGTATTCATCGGGTACTGGAATTTCTGGATTTGCCATTACGGCTACTAAATCTACTTGATCAAAAGATAATGATGCAGCAACTGGATTATGTGCCGCTGGTTGATTAAGTGTATATGATCCTCTTACATCAATTGTCATAAAAATACTAGAGTAAGATTCGCCAGCACCTGTACCTAAAATAGCGGCTCCATCAACTGTCACTGTTGCTACTCCTGTAGCATTATCGTAATTAATTCCAGTTACATTTCTAAAAACAACCGTATCAAGTAAAGCACCTCCCGTTGGATTTGCTGAAATTCTTACTTGACATCCTACCCAAAAATCGATATTTTTAAAATTTTGTAAAGTAAGAGTATTTGTCGCAACTGTATTTTGAGGAATATCAGCACATTGAGTCCCACCATAACAAAAGACATTTTGGTAAGTATTCCCAGCACCCGCATCAGGTAATGGATTATTTAAAGCTATTGTGGCAATTCCTAGATTATTATATCCAATAGTTGTAATAGTCCTTAATTGATTAAACATACTAGCACCTGCTCCGCTATTTTGACCATGAATTGAAATTACTTGACCAACATAAAAAGGGGCATTTCCTCCTGGGTAAGCTTGAGTAATTCGAATATCATTTTGAGCACCAGTTGGCAAATCATCACATAGTTCATAAGCATCGCCAAATGTGTTTGCTGCTAGTTTATCAGTATTAAGTTCTAATCGGTATGTTAAATCTCCAGTTTTATTTGTATCTAGGTTAATAACTTCCCCAATCCCCGATAGTTCTGATAATGGGATCTTAAATCGTGCTTTTTGCTCTGATGAAATTACAGTACCATTAGAGATATAATTTCTAAATGGGGAGAGTTTTTGTTGTCTTGGATTATATAACTGATAAAGACTATTGTATTGAATTGAGTTCTTTTGTGCTCTACCCATTTCGTAATGTTTTAGGCTTCCCTGTAATAAATCTACTCTATTTATTTCTTCTAATTGGCCAACCATTTGTCCAGCAACTCTAGAATTTTTAATTAAGCATGAGTTAAATAATGGGACGTCCGCTGAATTATATTTGACTTCTACATTATGAATAGCTTTTGTATCAGTGGTGACCTGCATTTCAACCTCAACAGATGAGTCGGCCATATCAACAACCATCCCCTGGGGGATTGTCATATGAACGATATTATTTGAGGTGGTAAATGGGCCACTCTCTTTACTATTTAATCGTACAACTTTACTCATTTATATTATAATAAATTAGATTTTATTATAATATAATTTTTTTAGATTATTTTTTTTTATTATTTTTATTTTTAAAACCAAAAAATAATTCACTTAATTTTTTCTTTGTTTGTTTCTTTGGCTTATCTGGTCTTAACACTTTTTCAATATTATTTTGTCTATTATATTTATTACTTTCCATTATAATGTTATAGATTTATTTATATAATTAATATGTTTTATAGTTCTTTTATGTCGTTGTATATCAGATTTTCTAACTTCTGAACCACACTCACACTTTATTTTTATTTTCCTCCTTTCTGATATTTTATCTTTATTAGCTTCACGATATTCTTTATCCCTTTCTGCTATCTTATCTTTATTAGCTTCATAATATTCTTTCTTGTATTCTACTATTTTGTCTTTATTAGCTTCACGATATTCTTTTTGATATTCTTTTTTTTTATCTTTATTATCTAAATAATATTCTGCTATTTTATCTTTATTATCTTCATAATATTCTTTATTTGATCTTAATGGGACTTGCTTGTTACAGCATATATTATTTTCAATATAATATCGTTCTCTTTGTAATAATTGTTCTTTATTATCACACGGAAATTCTTCAACTAAATATATCTTTGGTTCAATCATATCTTTAGTTGAACATACATTTCTTTTTGCTCTATGTTCTCCCATCCGCTTTGAAAGTGGTTGTATTGTTGATCCGTAATAAGTTAAATTAGTTACATCACATACAATTTTATATATTTTACTTTTTTGATAATCGGGCATTTTTTACTTTTAATTACTTTTATTTATGTTTTTGTCTTTAGATACTTTATTTGTAATCATGTTATCTTGATTTATATTTGGACTCGCTCTAACAACCTGCAAAAATATAACGTTGTTGTTGTTAATTATGTCTGATGATATGGTTTTGTCGTCTTTGAGAATTCTCACATCGAATCCAGATAACTCAATCGGAGATCCTCGGTGCGTATACACAATAGCATCTTCGCTATTACCAATGGTTGAACTATTTGTTGAATAATATGTACTAACAATAGCTTGGATATTTCTATTATTCTCAGAAGCACTAATAAAATCATTTTTAAATTTACTATTAATTTCAATAAGGAAATAACTAGTTTGTGGCGTTGTTCTCGCATTTAAAATCTGGTTTGCGGCTGTAATTTCGGTAGAATCTGAAATATTTGTATAAATTGTTTGAAAGTCAGCACCAGTAATAGGTGTTATTTGATTTGGTCCTTTGTTTGTTAGCCCAGCTAATAAAACTTGACCAGTTGTTTGATAAGTTCCAGGTTTCCAACTCCAAGCGGGGAAAATTAAATCATTATCTGATGTTTGTTGTAAATAAGTTTTAGTATTCCAGCTGGTTAAATCCTGAACCTTAAATCCGAGATTATCTTCCCAAAATGAAGTAGGTGATAAACTATTAAACATGATCCCGCTATAACTACTGACTAAACTAACTTTTCCAGCATTACCGAAACTTGATTGAGGAACACCAGGTACAACATTATTATTAGTTACTTGAGCTCCTTTAAAACTTGGATTTCCATTGCTATCAGTAAGCGGTGTATGTATTGTACTAAAAGCAAATTTATTATATTCAGGTAACCATTCGAAAGCAAACTGATTAGTTCCAGCATAAACCTTATTATTTGCTGTTACATTGTATTGGTAGGCATAATCTTGTAGATTATTATTAAGTGCTTTCTGTGTATTTTCGGTAGGTATTAAAACGTCACCTGTATTTAATGTCTTAAATAAGGAATTACTACCTTGTATTGTATCTGACAATGAACCGCTATATTCAGTTCCTGCTGCCACTGCTGTCTGAAATCCATCAGAAATTATAGATCCTAGTTCTACAGGGTTATAATTGCCTGCAGGCAATGTAAAATTCGCAGTATAATTTACTGGCACATAAAGTGTATCATTAATAGTTTGATATTTAAATGTTAAGCCTTTTACATTTGCTGCTTTAAATGTTTCCGCTTGGTTTAAAATAGTAGGTGTTGTTCCAACTTTTAAAAAATATAATAAAATAAGAGGTTGTGTTCTAAGTCCAACTAATGTTATTTGTCCTTTTCTTTGAGCATTTTCAAAATCTGTATAAGTAAAAGTTACAACGGTATCGTTACCAAATGGTTTTCCACCATCGTCGACATCTAAATCAACCTCCACTATTTGAAGTACGGGAGTACCTGTTGTTTTACAAACAAGCAATGGTGAGGCCATTGAATCATAGGGTAAATTATTTGCTCCTTGATTGTTATAATTTAATTGTAGACTATCACCTGATATATTCCAAACATATTTTGAAAATTCTATACTTAATGGTGTATCTTCGGTTATTTTTATAACATCGTTAGCTTGAGCAACGGTATCTATAAAACATTTATTTAATAAAATACTATCGCCTTCATTTAAAATAGTTTTTTTATCTATATTAACCGAGTAATCACCATTTCCCCTTACACTGCTTTTAGTATCATTTTGATTTAATTCAATTATATAATTAGAACTCATATATATATATATAATTTAGATTTAATTTAATTCTTTGTATAATTTTATAAATTTATTCTCCGAATAATATAATGAGTACTTTTAGAGAAAAATTTTTAAAAAAATATAAATTAGAAAAATCATCATATTCAATATCAGATATTTCAAAAATTACAGGATTTAAAAAAAATATATTACAACAAGTTTATAATAGAGGTATTGGAGCACATAAAACTTCATTGTCTTCTGTAAGATTAAAAAAAGATTTTTCAAAAAATCCAAATTTACAAAAATTTCCAGAAAATATGAGGTTAAGTCCTGAGCAATGGGCTTTTGGTAGGATTTATGGGTTTGTAATGGGTAATCCAAAACAAATTAAAAAAGGTCAACCTGATTATGATTTATGGATTAAAAGAAAATAATTATATTCATAAAATTATTCAAAGAATATAATTATAATCTACTAATATATAGATGGATCTTGTTTTAGAAGAAATAGGAATAGAAATAATTATGTTATGTATTAAAAAAGCAAAAATACAAAAACAATTGAATAAATGTGTTACTTGTTCAATTAGGAGATTACTTTCATGTTTAGGCTTTAAAAAATTAGAAGATAAGTTATTTGAAATAGAACAAAGAATACAAAAGTTAAAGGAAAATCAAAAGCAATGTAAAATTACAATATTATAATAATATTCGCAGAATTATATTCACAGAATTATTATATTATAATATTATTCGTAGAATTAAAATTATATTCTCCTATATATATATAATGGTAAGTAAAAAAGATTTAGTTAATTTGACAAGTTCACAACTTAGAGATTTAATAAAAGAAATAAAAAATAAATTAAATCTAGGGATTGCGGGCAAAAATAAAGAAGAATTAGTTGAAACAATTTATAATTTACATAATAAAAATAGTTTTTATGGAAAAAAATTATTAAGTTATGATGATTCGGGGCATATTAAATTGCCAGAACGAAAGATAAAAGAACCAAATTTAAAAAAAATAGAACAAAAAAAAGTTAAAAAATTAAAACAAACAGCTGCGGGACAGTTAAAATTATTACAAGCTGAATTTGCAAAAATAAATAATCCTTCAGAAGGTCAGATTGAAGCATTTAAAGCTAAATTAAGAAAAATCAAGAAAAATGTAGAATTATAGTTCTTTTAATATTTTTTTTTGTATTTGGGCTACTTGTTGTAATAATTTAGCTTTTAATGCCATATCTTTCGTCGCCATTGCTTCTTCATTTAATTTAATAGATTGTTGGATTAAATTATCTGAATCGTCTTTTGATAATTTTTTTATAGTTTTTTTTCTTGTTTTTGCTGGTTTTATTTTAATTTCATTAGCCCATATTTTTCTGGCTTTGTCTTCTCTCATCAATAATTCGATTATTAATGATTGTTTTTTCATTTTTGATACATTTTCAATTTTATCGAACGATCTATTATAGTTTCGTGCCAGTTCTAATAGTTCAGGTTTTTTCATTCTGTTTAAAATATTACTCCATTCAGTTGACATTATATATATTATTATAGATTTTTTTTTTCGAATTAAACTAATTGATTTAAGAATCATTATAAAGGAATATTATATTATTTTATTAAAGATGCCAAATTATAATAATTCATGTATATATAAAATTTGTTGTAGGGATAAAGAAATAAAAGATATTTATATTGGTTCTACTACAAATTTTACATCAAGAAAACATTCTCATAAAAAACGTTGTAATAATCCAAATGATATAGGATTTAATGGGAAAATATATAAATACATTAGAGATAACAGCGGGTGGAGTAATTGGGACATGATTATACTTGAAGAAGTAAATTGTGATAGTAAATTAGAACTACATAAGATAGAAAGGAAATATATTGAAAAATATAATAGTAGTTTAAATTGTCAAGTTCCATGTAGAACAGATAGAATAGCAGAACGGCAAAAAAAATATCATGAGAAAAATAAAGATAAAATAGCAGAACGGCAAAAAGAATATCGTGAGAAATATAAAGATAAAATAAAAGAATATCGTGAGAAAAATAAAATAGATAATATTGATGATGACCAATATAAAAAATTATCAGAATTATTTATATTTACTAATGATAGTAACGATATTATTAAAAATGAAGATCTTAAATTAATTATTAAACATAATAATATCACCTTTACAAGTAAGAAAGTAAAAAGATTATTAAAAGATATGGGGGCAAAAGATTTCAGAAATACAAAATATAGAGGGTTGTGTAATATTAAATTAAATTCAGAAGATGATTCAGAAGATGAGGAATAGAATATAATAATATTATATAGATAGTATTATTATATTTTTGTCATAAATTATCATAAATTTAAAATATCTCTTTTTTATAATTTAGGATGCTCTTATATTATACTATATTACAATGACAAATGACAAATATGACATCTTTTTTATAAACTTTTTTAAAATAATAAAATAAATTATTATTATTATTTTTTTTTATTATAGAATACTTTGAAAAGTTGAAATTTTCTCGTCATATTTGTCTTTCTTTGTCATAAATCGTAGACTGTTATATTTTATATAATGACAACTTTTTTATCTTGATCAAAAGTTGTCATATTATTTTAGGGAATCCCCGCACAAAATCATTTAAAGAGTAGTTTTTTTTTGAAGAAAATGAATAAGAATAGATATATTATGTAATAGTATGTAATAGTATGAATCAATAAGGTAGACACGATTTAGACCGTAAAATTACTATATAATTATTTTTTTTCTCATGGTAGTTGGGGGATAAAGGGGGAAAAAAACATTTACTTTGTAAATATTTAAAAAAACTATAAGTTTTTTCTAATGTTTTTTTCCCCCTTTATCCCCCAACTACCATGAGAAAAAAAATAATTATATAGTAATTTTACGGTCTAAATCGTGTCTACCTTATTGATTCATACTATTACATACTATTACATAATA
>Ga0208645_1001416_pt1 | contig 21021 bp, 27 predicted proteins | sample VirMetDEL_Sep_01_FD_184519 | JGI IMG/M metagenome (GOLD analysis project Ga0208645, IMG submission 184519) | Aqueous microbial communities from the Delaware River and Bay under freshwater to marine salinity gradient to study organic matter... | ecosystem: Environmental > Aquatic > Marine >... | reverse complement strand
AAAAAGTCGAAAAAGTTAAAAAAACAGATATTTGTTAGAAGTCGATCTGTTTTATATAAAAAGATCAGAGCGACCAAAAAAAGTCGTTTTTTTGACTTTTTCGTCAATATCTATTATTTTATATTTTCTTCTTTTTTACTACCAAAACAAAGGATAAATTATAGTATATTTTACTATAAAGAGAAATCTAATTTTTATAAAACAATATTTTCTACCATAGTTAAACATTCTGATTTTAAATTTAAGAAGTTGTGTGTTTCTTGTCTAGTTAATTTTTCAATTATTTGTTTTGATTCGTTTTCTGTTAATCCATGGTCTAAGCAAATTAAAAATCTTTCCATTTTTTCTTCGTTTAATTTAGAAACTATAGATTCAGCATAATAAGGAGTTAAACCTTTATCGAGTAAAAATAAAAACTTAACGATTTGGTTTTCATCAAAATTTCCAGCAATTGTTTTAGAGGAATAAGGTTGGACTCCTATACTCCTAAGATATAGAAAGATAGAAATTTTTCTATTATCAAAATCCCTGACAACTAATTCTGATGTATAAGAAGACTCTCCTTTTTTCTTCAAAAATAAAAATTTCCTTAGTTGATTATCATCAAAATCTATTAACTGACTTGCACAATGCGGTGTCTCTCCTTTTCTTCTCATAAGTAAATAAGTTAAGATATTTTTGTCATTCCATTCTGAAAATACACTATTATGACAAGTATAATTGTTTTCTCCTTTTTCTCTCAAATAAATATATCTTTCAATAAATTCTATATTGAGTTTACTAATCTTATCTGTATTTTTAATTCCAAAGGAGTAAAGATAAATTTTTATCTGTTCTTGATTATAAGATTGTAATTTTTTCAACACTAAATTTCTTCCTCCTTTTTCTACTCCAATTTTATATTCTTTGATATTATTTATAAAGTTTCCTGTAAAAATAACTCGAGGCATATTTTGATTCCTACTTTTCAAACAAATGTAAAAATATTTTAAATTATATTCAACATAATTTTTCCAATTTTGGGAAACTAATCTCATATTAATAATATCTTCCAATGGAAGAAAAGAAATAACATTACTTACTAATTCTTCCGGAAGTTCCATTTTTCTTTCTTCTCTTTCTTATATTATTTTTTTCGTTTCCTATTTTCAAATTGTAAGAAAGATAAAAAACAAAAAGTAAGAAAATAAAACGATGAAGTATAAAAAAACTTTTATGAATAAAACATTTTATGGAGGCGGTGTCGTCCTGTATCATGGAAAGAAATTACTCCTTCAAAAGATAGAGGGAAGAGATTTTTGGGAAGATTTTGGAGGGAAGACAGATAAGAAAGATGAAGATATAATTGAAACTTCTTTCAGAGAATCCGAAGAAGAATCTAACAGAATATTAAATAAAGAATTTTTAGAAGAACTGATTAAGTTAAACAAAAAGAAATGCTATTATTTATTACAAAATAATACCTACTTTATTTATGTTATTTACGTACCAAGGGTAATAAAAGATACTTTAACTTCAGAAAAATTTGGAGATATGGAATTACATGATAAAATAAAAAGAAAAGTGGAATGGGTTGATAAAGGAGTTAACTTACATCCTAGAATTAATTATAAATTTTAATTAAAAAGAAAGTGAAATTAATTGAATGGTTCTGCTTGTGATAAATCAATATTATTCCACCCCATCTCTTTCAGAGCTGTCAAAGTCAAAAGAGTAACAGGTTGATTAATTCCTTCTGCTTCGGCAATCGGTGTCATTAGTTCTGTGTCAAAAATATCTTCGTCAAAATGACCTCTAGCATCTCCGATTGGTGTTCCTACAGCAGTGCCTTGAAACTGATCGGTGTAAATTTGATAGGTTTCAGGGAACCCTAGTTGACTTAAGTAATATTGTCCGCTGACTTGAAAAATATTATTATTCCATTTTTGATTTGACCCAATTCCAAAAATATGACCCAGTTCGTGTTTTGTAACAAATTCCCAATCATGATAATTAGCGTTTGTATTAAAATATATAATACCTCCACCTTTTAAATCGGTAGAACTAAAAGGTCTAGCTCTAGCTAAAATATTCGAAGAAATAGTTTCTTGCTTGACTTCTATTTTTATGCTAGATGGTTCGTTTAAAATATTATTCCAAAAACTAGTAGCTTGTTCTAAATAACTACCAAAATTAGAAACTAAACTACCGTTTTGATATTCAACAGTGAAACCGTTCAAATTAGATGTAACAGTTTTGTCATTATCTTTTAATCCAATAGCTAATCCGACACCAACACCAGCTAAAATAACAATAATTAATAAAAACCAAATCCAACCATTACCATATGTTCTTCTGTTTTCTTTTATCTCACTCGTCATTTTATTATAATTATATTCGACTATAATTATAATCATATTACCAAAATTATAATCAACTATAATTATAATCATATTATAATTTTGGTAATATACTACCTTTTCGATATGAACTCAACTTTTTAGGAGAAAATCTGTTCTCCTTTCTTTTCGGGGTCAGTGGTTTTATATTAGATGTTGACATTTCTTCTAAATCTTCTTCTAAGTCAGGGATATCTTTTAATATTTCTTCTTCTCGTTCTAATAATTCTCTCATTTTTTTATGTTCTTCTGTTTCTTTATTTTTCTCAACTATTTCAGAAAGAGAATCAATAATAGTAATATCTTTAGAAGTTAATTCTGGTATGACCGGAGGACCCAAATAACCCAAATTAACACCTAACTTTTCATCTTTTCTTCGACAGTAAAAAGTGATATTTCGATAACCTCCAGTAACGGTAATGAAAGGATTTTCATTTTCATGGACTCTATCGCATTCTTTACAGTAAGTTGGATTCAACCTTCTCAAAACTAACAAAAGATTTCCATTTTGTTCTTTGCAGCTAGAATATTGGAAATCATCTGGAGAGTAAACAGCAAAGAAATTTTGTAAAACATCTGCCACATCTCCTTCGCATGCTGCTCCCATCCCTAGGGATTTTTCTTCTTCTGGGGGTGAAAACCCTCCTAACATTTGACAATAACTATTATTATAAATTAAAGAAACAGAGAGAAGATGTAAGAATTTAGCATTTTTCTCTCTGCATCTACTAGGGTATTTAAACCCTACAGATAATTCCTTTTCAAACTTTTTAGAATTATCTTTTTCAAATTTATGATTTCCTATAATTCTAAATTGTTGAACTGATTTATAAACACATCTGTCAAAATAAGGTTTATATTTTTCAGTTAATCTATCAGTGAATCTGTCAAAAAAAACTTCACATTCTTTATAATTCTGGAGAACGAAATCATCAATTATGAGATGATAACTTCTTTTTTTTTCAGTATGAGAACTAAAAACAAGAAGAGTATATTCTTTTCCTAAAAATTCTCTGAATATTTTTCTAACTTCTCTGAAAAGTTCCTTTTCATCAAAATCTTTTATTTTTTCTCTTTCCATATCAATATCAAAATATGGTTTTCTAGCTTTTTCAGGTAGCAAGATTTCATAAAAACATCTTTCAGATTCAGGGAGAGTTTGATAATATCTAAAAAAAGCGGAAAAATTTTGAAAATGAGTATATCTTCTGGTAGAAAGTTGTTGACAGACAATTAAATTTTCATCATCTATTTTTTCACTTCCCATTAAATTATCTTCCCCGATTTTGTTTAAATAATGATACCATCTCATTTTATCTTTTCTTCCTTTTTAGTATTATCTACTCAAAAGTATATATAGAATCATTTTTAAATTTGGTTATGTGCTTTTTGATGTATCTTCACTATATACCCCTAGAATAATAGCTCCTAATACAACAAAACCTAAACCCATAAGTTCTTGCCATTTAAATTTTTCACCAAAATAAAAATAACCCACTAAAGCAGTACCAACAATTGTTCCTGAATCCCAAAAAGCATTGGTAATGGCAAAATCAGAATATTTATATGCCTGAAGTAATAAGTATAATATAATAGCGTACAATCCAAAAGCGAAAACCATCAGCCAAAAATTTCTTGTCCCATCAGTATTTTTACTTGGTTTGTTAGCTTCATAAAATTCTCTAGCAAATGTTTGAGACAATGTTTCAATAATAACAATACCAATAATAATACCCGCGTTTATTCCGTTAATCATTTTATAGTATATAGTTTTTTCTTTTTCATATAGAAAATAAGAAAAGAATAAAAATAAAAAAATATAAAATGGCAGAGATTCCAAATGCTGAACAAATTTACCAAGAAGAGTTAAATCAAGTTAACGAACAAGAAACCTATGAATATCAAAAGAAATTAGTAGTCGAGGAAATTACTAAAATTAATAAAAATAACAGTAGTGTTTGTGTTTGTTTTAAAGCTCACCCAAACCCACAATTAGTGAAAGAAATTGAAGATAACGGATACCAGATTAAATTTGAAGTGATGTATGATTCTGCTAAAGTTGAAAAATATCAAACCAGAATGAGAATTATTAATCCTAAATTTGTCACTGGTGCTGGAAATTTTATGGACAAATTAGAAGAACAAATGAAGGGATGTGCTTTTTCTCATGGCAATGTTCATGTTTCAGATGATACCAAAAAAATGGTGGAATCTCTTTTCAATTCTTTCATGGGAAAGTAATATATAATATATTTATATTATATTTATTTATATATAATATAAATAAATAAATTCTCTTAGTAGAGAATGTCGGTATTGGTGTGGATAACGACACCGTCGCGCTTAGTGATAATGGTGCAAGCCACCTTATAAGTACCTGCCTTTAACTTCTCAACCAATGCCTCATCCTTTGAGATGTAGGGGCGGACTAACTTTCGAAGTGAGTTAGGGTCCAAGTTGGTGTCTTCAGAAACTGATAGAAGACAAAGTTCATCAGAACTCTTTGGTATACTGCCTCCCAAGAGTTCCTTGTTGTCCTTTGCAGGATAGAAAATAAACTGAAGTCTGATAGTTTCGTTGCTCATGCTGATATTGTTATTAAAAATATTTTTAATAAAAAAAATCAATTTTAATATATTTATAATTTATCATATCCAAACATTGGATCGGTAACAATTCCATAAACTCCAGGAACTTGATATTGAAAACAGACTGCCAAACCTTCTCCTGGAATTTTAGAATTTTCCGGAAGGTTCCAATTTTCTTGGTCTGCTGGCCATACTTGATATGACATCAAAGAAGCTTGTGTATCTGAAACAATTCCAAACATAACTCTTCCTTCAAAATCCAATTCCATTTTTTGTATTTTTTTAACTAAAAATTTGAACAATTCATTTCTGATAAAAACATAATTATCAACATCTAATGCTCTCCATCTATCTTCGATTTCTACAGTCATCATTTTATTATCGACAGCTGAATTACCGGGAAAGGTAACTGTGATTCTAGAATCTTTTGACATGATATCTTCTAAATAATTGAATCTTTCTTCAATGTGTTTTAACACTTTTTCTAGAGCTTCTAAACCATTTTCTTCTATTTTACGATAATCAATATAGAGATTAGCAATTTGAATAATTTGTTGAAGGTCTTTTATTGGAATATTGAAATCTTGAAAAAGTCTTTGTTTTATTTGAAAATAAATTTCTTGAGTAATTAAACCTTTTTTCATCATACGGTATACAGCAACAAAAGCATTTTGCTTGACTAGACTTTCTTTTTCATACAGACCAATAATTTCTGAATTACTAAAAAGAATATATACCATTTTTTATCTTCTCTTTTTTTATTATCTTCTCTCTTTTTTCTCTATCTCTTTCTTTTTTATTATCTTCTCTCTTTTTTCTCTATCTCTTTCTTTTTTATTATCTTCCTTTTTTCTCTATCTCTTTCTTTTTTTATTATCTTCTCTCTCTCTCTTACAAAAAATGATTTTGTAATTAGAAATAATTATAGTAACAAGATTATGTCGTCTTATCGTATTTCTGACATTAAAGAAAAATACTATTCTGATTCCTATGGTGTCAAAGTTAGTAAAGAGAATGGTAAATTTAAATATTCAGGTCCAGCAGAGCAAGTTTCGAAAGTATCGGCTATGATAAAAAAAGACAAATTTTATCATGAAAATAAGAACAAGATACCAAAGTTTACAAGTAAAAAAGGCAGTCTATCGTCCCAGTTAGTTGATTACGATACATCTTCTGATTATGATTCAGTAAAAGGTTCAAGTTTTTCTTATAACTCATATGAAAAGACATACAGCTTTTCGTAAATCTAATATGTATAAAGAAAAAAAATAATTTTAATTTAAAAAAAAATTAAAATGCGTAACCAGAAAATAAAAAAATTTGCCATTGTCATTGGTAGAATTAAGAAAGGTTCTAGATCTAGTTTAATTTAATCAAGAAAATACAGTTTAAAATTGATATAAAAAAAGTTTATTAATTAACAAATTTTAGAGTAATGAAATATTTTTATCCTTCTTTAATTGTTGTTGGAACAATTTTATTAGACGGTAAAGTATATGAAAATCTAGAAAATATTAATATATTTGCTTCTAGTATTTTATCATACACTATTTTTTCCTCATTATTAACATCTAGACCTATTTTTAAATTTTGGTTAACTGCTTTTGTGGTTGGTTTGATTGGAATGCATATATTGAAAATTTTTAATTATCAATCAGAATTTTATTTGTTCATGACAGGAATGATTTCTCTGATAACACATCAAAGTTTAGTGACTATTAGAAGAAAACTTCATCCAGATAAAGAAAAATTACCTCAAGTATATCCATTAGAAATAGTAATATTTTATAATTTGGGTTGGATTTTATTCTCTAATATTCTTCATCCGATACTGCCTCTTTATATTCATTGATTTTACTATTATATTATGTAAAAATTCCAGAATTGAAAAAATAAAAAAAAATCAGTATATTAATTCTTGGAAATGGGGGAGGTACTCTCGATTGTTACATTATGTATTTTCTTGTGGTGTTGCCGTGACCCCAACCCGGCCATGCTGTCAATATTGGCAGCAACTACTATTTGTGGAGTTGGCTCCTCGTTTTTTAAGGAACCATCTCTGATGTTCCTAATTTGGGTAACATCGGTGGTGGCCCAGTTGATTTATAACTGCGCCACCGCTAATAAGGAAGCTTGCTTCCTTATAACAATTGTGGTAAATCTATTTGCCACAATGGTGGTTGGAATGCTGATAGAGTATTCCACCATTGGGATTTTCTACCTCTTTGCTTGAAATATAGCATTGAGGAGACATCCCCCTTTAAAAAAATAAAAAAAAATAAAAAAAAGGAATATAATTAATTCTCATCATAATATTCTGTTTTTAATTGATATAATAATCTAAAAATATGTTGTATAAGAGAAAATAATAAGTTTTTAATATTACTATTAATCAAAATTAGATATACTTACCATTACCCCTCCTCAAAATTGAAAATTAAAAAAACAGGGTTTATAAAAACAACATACACAATCATGAATGATATTTTTTTTGTGTGGACTGTGATGTGGATGGTCGTTATTTTTGGAGGAAACTCTAAAAATATCGAATACTTTGCAGCAATCACTACTGCAAAGATTGCAAAAGAACTTTGCATGTGGTGGTGTGCACCTCCACCTCGGGTGGAAATTCACGCCCGACCCTCTCGGTCGGACGTGGACCCGCTCCGAGCGACCCATGTCTCATGGACCACTTGGTTCATGGACATGATTGGGGTTTAAAAACCCCGCATATTTTATAGTATTATATTATAGTATATTATATACTATAATAATATCCCAAATTAATTGTCGTAGTAATCCAAAATTTCTTGCGGAACATAATCATCATTTTCGAAATAATCATCCCAAATATCATCATTGGTATCTGTAATATCAATTTCTGTTAAATCAATCTTCTTCTTTTGAGTGTTTGGTAAAATATCTTCATCTTCTTGTCTCATTTCTTTCAATCTTTCATCTAGTTTTTCGTAACGATATGGGAGATATCGAGTGGTGGCAATATCAAGTGATTCTTTGTCACAGACAATCCAAATCTTTTCTTTGGTCCGAGTTATAGCTGTATACAACAAATTAATATTAACAAATCCTGAGATATTTCTAGGTAAATACAAAATAACATACTTGTATTCTGACCCTTGAGATTTATGAACTGTCTTACAAAATGAATGTTTAATATCATTAGCAAACAAATCTTTTACTTCTTCCGCTTCTTTTTCTCTTTCTTCCTTCGATTTACTTTTCTTCTTTTTGGGTTCTTCTTTTACTGCCCAGAGATAATCTACCAATTTACCATTTCCAAAGTCAACGGTAAAGAATTCGTCACAGACAGAGGTGATATAACCTTCTTCTCCATTCATTAAATCATACTCATCTGAATAAATATTCTTGGTTTGCATCATCCTGTCACCGATATAATAATCAAAACCTTTGAATGTTTTTACTACTTCTCCTAGAAAGATTTTTTGTTGTCCCTTTATCATATAATCAATATCTTTATTAAATGGAGTAATAACTGTGATATCTTTTGAATCAATTCCTTTATTTTTCAAACCTTCCATAATTTGATAACAATAAACTAAATCATTCTCAATCAAATAAAATCCTTTGTCTTCAATAAATTTGAAGGGTACCCTTTTATCTCTTTCTGTACTAATTAACCCGTTGGCATTTTCTAAAATTGTCATCTTATCTCCCATTTGTTTCATTCGTTTGTTCTGTGTTAAATAATAAATTGGAATTCTTTCTGAGTTAATCACTTGTGTGAAAAAAGAACCAATTCCGATTGGAGGAAGTTGATTACAATCTCCAATCAAAATCATTCTAAATTTGTGTTTGAATTCGTTAAAGAATTCCCACATCAATTCTGTTGAAATCATAGAACATTCATCAATAATGATATTATAAAATTTGTCAACTGGTTGACCAGATTTTTTCCGATAGATGATACGATGCAAAGTTTGACAATCTACATCTTCATATTCTGGTCCTAAACTTTCTTTAATTCGAAGAACAGCTTTGCCGGTAAATGAAGTTAAAATAAATTTCTCGTCATTGTTTTTGAAATTTTTAATTAATTGTTTAATTAATGTTGTTTTTCCACAACCAGCACCACCAGTAATAATAGAAAGATAAGAATCCAAAGAACCTTCCAGAGCGGTTTCTTGTTCTTGCGTTAAGGTGATATTGTCTTCTGGAAAAATTTGATAACCCTTTCCGATATCAGGCAATGCTTCTTCTTTCTTTTTCTGTTCTACGGTAAAACGAATTAGATGGTTCAATCTTTCACAAACTTGGTATTCAATCATAAAAGAATGATGAGAATATATCAAACCTTTGCTGAAAACAAAATTGTATTCCACTTCTAGATAATCTTTGAAGAGATGAAATTCTGGGAATTTTTTGATAACTGAATTTTCCGGTGCTCCCATCCAACCTCTGTTAATTAAATCATTAATAAATCTAGATATTTCTCCTGCTTTGATGTCTTTGACAGATGCTTCTTTTCCAAACATCTTACTTATCTGTTTTGCTTTTTCCAAACTGAGAGAAACTACTTTAAATGGATTCTCTTTCAATGTAGAATATAATTTACTGTCTGGTAAACGAGATTTTCTGATTTCGGTGTCAAATAAACCAAGGAGATATAATCTTCTTTTGGAAAAATTACGATTCCACCATTTCAAAAGTTTAATTGTTTGGATTTTGGTTAGTGATTCAAATTTAAAATCCGACGGAATCGGGTCTGACAAATCATTTAAATAATTGATGATTTTAGAATCTCTATTTGGAGATTCGTGTCTTCCGTAAAGTTCTTTGTAGACTTTTTCTGCTCTAGCAGGACCAATTCCTTTTCCTTTGATTCCTTTGAAAATACAATTTTTAATATTTTCATCGTTGGTAGGAATAATAACTAAAGGTTTTTCTGTTATCAAGATTTCATTTTCTACTAATCTTCCTTTCATGGAGATGGCGTCATTGGTATCCAATGGTAAGAATCCGTTATACCGACATTTGTAAATTTTCTCTTCTTTTTTAACTTTGAAAATAACTAAATCTTCGTTATAATCATTTCGGATTATTTGTGAGACATTACCTTTAAATTGGAACATTTCGAATTTAAAGGTAATAAAATATAATAATACTCATTTTTATTTTTCGAATTTTGATTATTATTAATAATAATAATGAGAAGAGATGAAATAGTTGGCAGAGCTCGGTGCTTATGGGTGGAAACCTAGTCACGCAGAGGTCGTGGGTTCAATCCACACTGGGAGTATTCTAATTGTATATTATAATACAGTTAGAATTAGAATTCTAACTGTATTATAATATATTTTTTTTGGGGAGGGGGTTTATTTGGCGGAAGCTTCCGCTTCGGCTGCCCGAGCTGCCCGCATGATTTTAAATTCACTGACTTGTTCCCATATACCAATATGTCCCCGTGCATTCACAAATTTTGCGTAGTTCCATTCTGGATCGGTCTTAGGCATATTAAACCATCTCAAGGCAATCTTGTAGTTGTCAAAGCAGTCCTGTTCGTACTCCTCTATCTTTTTCGGAGGCAGATTAGGAATGATTTTGTATTCGTGCCTAATGATGAAATAATCGACACCGTTAAGGTTTATTGTTTCACGAGGAGTTTCCATGATGGAATTTTCTGGTTGTTGAGGAGTTTCCATGATGGAATTTTCTGGTTGTTGAGGAGTTTCCATGATGGAATTTTGTATTTAACCTACTTTTTTTAAAAAAAATCAATTTTAGGGATTTATAAATATATATATATATATAAATTTAATATAATATAGCAGCATTTCGAAGTTCTGGAGAATTAATCAATCTGTTGAATGTGTTGATAGTAAACCCACCGTTTCTCTCATCTAAATATCTTCGAAGATTTATCCAATGGTTTTCAAAAAATCTGACGTTACTGTTTTCACCTTGAGAGGCAATAACCAAAGTACCTAGATGTTGATTATCTCCATTTATTTGATGTGAATTAGTAGTTGTTAGACGAACATCGTCTTGGACTGTATCATACCAAACATGGTAGTTTTGAATATCAATAATATTAGGTTGTAAATTATTGTTTATTATTGGGTTAATATTTATTCTTTCGATAAATCTAATATTTTGTATATTTCTGTTTTCATTTTGGGGTATATTTCTGTTTTCATTTTGGGGTATATTTCTGTTTAATTCTGCCATTTTTTATTTCATAATATTGTTATTACGAAATCAATTTTAATTGTTTTATACAAACAATTAAAATTTATAAATCTAAATTGAAAAAACTATCTTGGATAGATTCTGATAGATTTATCAAAGTAAGATGCTCTTTAGGTGTCATTTTTCTAACTTTAATACCAATTTTATTTTTAAAAATATACGGAAAATCTTTTTTAACAATCATCTGGTTGTAATCAATCATGCCGGTGTAGAGATGAGGTATTCCGTCAGGTTCTCTTTCTTTTTTAAAACATATTTTAGGTGTTAACAAATAATCTTTTTCAAGATCATCATTTTTCCAAATTTCACCAGATTTCAAGTGATATCTGTTTAAATTATGAACAACATGAGGCCAAAAAGATAATTCTGACATCGGTTTGATATATCTAATATTTCTAAATTGAGAGGCAAAGTAAAAGTTCATCTTTCTCTTTTCTTTATTTCTTTCTCTTTTCTTTTTCATTTTCTTTTTCTTTCTTACTCTCCAAACAAATAGATATAATTTATATATAAATAATAATATAAATTATATAAAGTTAAGTATCATTACCTGAATCATCATCGTTGTAGTTGTTTTCACCAATTACTGGTTCTGACCCGACTACACTTTTGTTATCAGCGAGTCGAAGCAGTCCGATAACCAATTCATCAACTGTCTCAAAACGATAAACATCATCCATTCCAAGTCTCTCGACATAAGTAAGAGAATCATCAGGACCAACTAGGGCGATTTCAATAGTTTCTCCCTCGACATCGAAAGGATAACCCACACTGACAGCGGGAACTTCTCCACAAGGAGGATTTTTGAATCGAATACGGAAACAAGGACCTCTAATAGGGTCTGTAGAAAAAGTAAATTTTTCCTGTATCGAAGGATTTGCCTTCAATAAACGAGATAAAGTATTTGCCTGAGTAATTTTAACTCCCATAGAACCCATCATGCTTGCAAAATCAAAAGACATAGTATCGGTATTTTTTTATAAAATAAGTATAAAAAATATCATTTTTGGTTATTTTTACCTATTATTATAGGATATGTCATGTATATAAAATAACCAAAATGATATGTCAAAGATATGAAAATTTAATATAAAAGTGATTTATTATTGACATAATATATCAATAACACGTAAGATGACTGAAATATCAACTTTGAGTGAAAATTCAACCATCAAAGATGTTAAAACTTTTTTGAAATCTATCAACGCTGCATATACTTTTGCTAAGAAAGAAGATTATCTGAAAAGGTTAGATCTATTTAAATCTCATTATTCTTTTCCATGGCGTGAAGACCAACGTCAAGTAATTGATACTTTTTTTACCAAGAAAAGTAAATATTCTGTTATTAATGGTATTTTTGGATGTGGTAAAACTACTTTACTAATGTCACTGGTTGTCAGAAGTGTTATGGAAAAATTATATACTCTGGAAGAAATTATGTTTATTTCATTTAATATTTGTATTCGTGATGAGTTAAAATCTAAGTTAAGAAAATATGGATTCAAAAGCAAAGTAACTGTTAGAACTTTTGATTCTATCATCTTCGAAATTTGTAAAAACAATGATTATCCTCATATGGATTTGCCAAATTTTGACGGTAAGAGAAGATTTGTTTATGAATTGTGTCGTCAGGATGAAATCAAACCTCTCAAATTTCAACCGAAAGTAATATTTATTGATGAAGTTCAAGATTTGGAAAAACAGACTTTGAAAGTATTTCAAACATTCTATCCAGAATCTCGGATTGTCTTTGCAGGGGATGTCTTTCAGTCGATTCAGAAAGAACCGAGAGAGTCTTTGTTGTGGTATCTGTTACACCACACCGAAGGTGTGGATGGGATGACCTCCGAAGGTGTGGGTGAAGAACAAGAAATTCAGAAATTCTATATGAAAGAAACTCCACGAGTTCCAAAGAGGATTCTGTCAACCCTGCAGAAAACTCTGACCGAGTACTATCCAGAATTTGGTGATGAGATTGCTGAGTGGAAATCTTCTAACGAAATTTCGATGGAAAAAACCGAATGGAAAAGATTTTATTCTTATTCTCAACTTTTTGATGTCACCAAAGAATTTGTCAGAGAACATGGTGAAACAAATGTCATGGTCCTCACTTTTTCTTCTGCTATTACAGTCAAGGGTGCTATGGGTGACCTCGCCAGAATCAGACGTAATCTAGTTCAGAACGACATCAAAGTCAACAAAAATCATAAAAGAATGGAAGAAGATAAACTATTCTTATCAACTTCTAATAGTTCTAAAGGTCTGGAAAGAGATTATGTCTTAGCCCTTCTCACTTTTCCATTGGAACGAGCTTTTTCTAATTTTTCTGATGACTTGGTGATGAATCTGATTACTGTTGCCATGACTCGAGCAAAAAAGAAAGTGGTTTTCTATGTTCCTGCTTATCAAGATAAGTTCAGTAAAGTATTGGATTATTTCAAAGATTCTCCCAAACCGAACAAAGAGAAAATCCGTGAAGGTAAGACAATGAAAGAGTTTGTTTTCCAAGATTATGTTGATATGGAGTTATGTGTTACAGAACTGATTCGTCAAAGTATTATTAATTATGACACTCGAATTGAAATCAAAGAAATGATTAAACCTTATGAATCTGATTCTCTGTTCAAAACTCCGATTGCTGCCAAGAGACCGATTATGGAAACGGAAGAAGAAAAATCAATGGTTGGAATTCTAATTGAGAATCTGATTACTTCTACTTGGGGTGGTAAATGGCCTCAGATGGAAGATATCAAAGTTCTTGCTAATCATCCTTTGTACTGTCATGTCTTCAAAAGAATTGAATCTAATTATAAGAAATACAAAACTTATATTAGTTTCAATACAATGGATGACCCAGACAAACACTTTACTGGTATTTATTTGTATTCGCAACTCCATGTTGCTATTTACAACAAACTATTTATTAACTTTGGAAAAGAGATTCTAGCAAATATGAAAAGTTATTGGAGTCAACTTCGAAGTAAAATTAGTTTCCTGAGACCAGAATCAGACAAAATTAGTATTCAGTCTAATCTTCGGATGCCTTGGGTGACCGGAGTAGCAGATACTGTCTTTTCTAAAGATTATGGGAAAGGTGATGAATTGAATCTATGGGAAATCAAAGCTTCCATCTCACCGGATTGGAAAGATGATGCATTGACTCAGGTCTTCTTGTATGCTCTGATGACTGGAAAGAGTTGGTCGCGACTTTCTCTAATTAATCCTTTCAGAAACGAAAGATGTTATTATCATTTCAATAGTCGAAAAGTAATGACTCTGAGAAACAAAGTATATCGAGATGTTTTGACTTGGAACTTCAATTGCTATCTAGCAAAAAATTACAATAAGAGATGTAAACAGATATTTCCAACAGAGAATATCTTGTTTTTACAGTCTGTATCAGATAAAGATGGTATTGCTCAATTGAGTCTGGTTGAGTTTTTATCTCCAACTAAGATGTTTGTCAGAGAAAATATTTATTTCAAACGTGAATTCGATGAAGAGGAAAAATTAGACAGGATGCAAAAACTATGCAAAGAAAGCGAGTTGGAATGGTCAAAAGATTATCTTCAAAACTACAAAACATATCAGATTTGGGATATGGAGATTAAATTCAAAGAATTGATTCCGGATGAGATTAAATTTGATGAATATCTGGGGTATCAGAAAAATCCAGAATTGCGATATGCTCTCGATTTTTCAGATTCTCTGGTGATTCTATTTTGCAAGATGGTGGTTATTTCACAGAAGTTTAAGATTTTGTAAATTTAATTATATTATAATTATAATATAATAATTATTAATTATTAATTAATAATTATAGATTCAAAATTCATAGATATATATCTATATCTATGAATTTTGAATCATCTTCCATAAAATAAAATCACCGTCATCATCTTTTTCGAACCAGTATTTATTAAAATATTTTCCTTCTCCGTTATCTTCTTCACATAAATCCCCATTCACATCAAATCTTGGATGTATCAAATCTTCATTTTCTTTCAATTTTAATAAATCTTCCTGTTTTGTCAAATTATTCTGACTTACCCAATCATCAAAAAAGTAATAATAAAGATGAAAATCTCGACATATTGAACATTTGGAAGGTTCTTCAATTGACCATTTGTAAGTTACTCTTTCAAGACATTCATAAATATAAAGATTCATAAAATACAATAAATCAGAAATTATTACTTTACTCATTAAACAATGATATCTGCAACATTTTAACTGATTGTCCCATATAAGTTCTTGATGAAATTCACTTACTTTGCTTTCAATCACTGTTAACAATCTTATGAAACCATCGGTTTGACGATAATTTCCCTTGTAATATAATTCTTCTATTGGAAAATCTTCAAATTCTTGTAATTCGTAATCTCTTTGTGAAATTTCTTTTATTTGAAACAACCAAAGATACCATTTGATAACAAATTTTTTAAGATTTATTATTTTTTCATATTGATGATGAGGAGACCTAGAAAAATATTTTTTTTCGTTTCCAACAGAAGAAATATCAGCAAAATCATTTCTGATTCTCCCAACAACTGAATCGTCTTTAAAATAAAAAGTTCCGTGTTGGTCATACTGATATGTTTTATGAATCAAACATGTTTCAGTATTAACAGTTTCGGGAGAAAAATAAAAATTTACGTAATCAATTTTATCTAGATAAAATTTCCATTCGAAAATAAGATACCAAAGTTCTTTTGGAAGTGGAAAATGTTGTAATAAGAAATAATATCTGCCAACATTTTGATATTCTTCTAATTTTCTGGAATCTTCAATACTTTGTATGTATTCCTCTGATAATGGAGGACAAAAATCAGTATATTTGAATAACGCCGGAGCATATTCTCTATCATCAACTATATAGTAAATTTCACTAAGAAAATAATCTTTTCGACCTACCAGAAAGATATCTTGTGGTTCCATTATCTCTCTGTACTTCTTTTTTTCTCTCTGATAATTTGTACTTATATTTGTTACTATAATTTATAATTTATATTTCAATTTTATTATTCTTCTTCAAACATTTACTTTCAATATGTCTAACCATTTCGTAAGTTGTACTTGGAAATCTTTTATGACAGTACGGACACTCCAAAACCTTTGGCATTTTATTTATTTTTGAAAGATAAAAATAAATTAATACTATTCATTATATTAAATCTATAGATTTAATCTTTATCACACTTCTGACAACATAGTTTATAAGAATTTAAATCAATTTTTGTATAAGGTTCTTGACAAATATACTCACCGCAATTAACACATCTTAAAATATTTTGAATACAATCATAACACAAATCATATGTTATGTCATTTCCATCTGAATAAATATAAACAAACGAATCAACACAATAAGGATAATTAATCTGACATTCAACACATTTTTTCTCAAATTGTAAACATTTTAATTTTTCTTCTTTAGTTATATCTAAAGAATTTATAAATTTGTTATAATCTAGATAGTATTTATCATAATAATACTTTATTTTTTCTCCAACTCTGTAAGAGCAAGATGACAAAAACCAATCTAAATCAAAACCATATTTTCTTTTTTCCATTTATTTTTATTTACTCTTCTCTTTCTATCATTTTTTCTACTTTTTTTATCATTTTCTTCTTTCTATTATATATTATATTTCTTTTTCTTCTTTCTATTATATATTATATTTCTTTTTCTTCTTTCTATTATATATAACATATATTATATTTCTTTCTTATTTAATATTGATGTGATGAAGACCCAACTTTGGGATGAGTAATCATAAATATGAAATAAACTAGGAGATGAGCCTCGAGGATCATTTTGGATATTCTTATCCAACCACCATCTTCTGACTTTTTCCCTTGTTACCATTTTATCATTATAATTTATAATGATAATTCTTTCTTTTTCTTTCTAATTATCCTAATAATTTTAATTTAATTTTTTCAATTAAACTAATCCTGTATAAATCATTCATCTTTTCAACTATTTTTATACTAAAAATCATTTTAGTATATTATATTAAATATCCTTTTTTTTGATTTAAGTAAGTTAATTTTCCTGTAAGATATTTATCGGTTTTAAATACAAATATACAGTTAAATAATATTCTATCAGAATTCGTGTAAACAAAATCATAATCCATTATATTTCTCCTACAAATAGGACATTTTATACTATCAGCAAACCAATGATTATGACTTGATAATTGATGCATATGTCTTATGTGATAAAGTTCATCGTAATAAATTACATTATCCAAATCTTCTGTTTTAGCATCAAATACAGATTTCAGACAACCCTTACAAAATCTGTGACCACAATCTGTTTTGATAATATTATCTTTTGTAAAATTTTCAAAACAGATTGGACACTTTATATCTTTGTACTTCAACCAAGCTAGTTGAATAGTTGTAACTGCTTTTCTTTTCAAAGATAAAATTTTGTAGTACCAATCTTCTATTATTTTTACACTTTTTTTGTATTTTAAATTATAATACCATTTCTCTATCTTTAGAGTAGCTGATTTGTATCTTTGATAATGTATGTGACAAATATCTTTTCCATATTCTTCTTCAGGGTGACATCTTCTTATTTTATTTTTACATCTTCTCCCCGAATTAGTCCATTCTGTGCATCTGTTTTTATAGGCCATAATATTGTTTATTAAGCTTAAAATATAAAAAAAATCATTTTTAATATTATTTAGTTTCTCTTTTTCTTCTCTAATTTAATTTCTTTTTCTTTCTAATTATCTTGAATTTGGATTTAGTAAAATTTGTGGTCATAATTTTACGTAATAGAGTTTTGTTGTAACAATTACCAAAAGTAATATTAAAATGTTTTAAAATTTTAGACATATTAGCATTAATACAAGCAGTCTCTTCATAGCATTCCAAATCAGGGCAACATTTTAATGTTCCGTTATAAACTTCTGTACCACAAGGATTTGTTTCTTTGATACACTGACTTTTAACATTCGGATGAATAATTTTAGGTCTCAATTTTTGTGGTTTATCTCTAACTCCTGCGAGGGGACTTGCAATTAAATTTATCAAGAAGAATAAATACATTTTATTTTCTTTTTTCTCTTTTTATATTTCAATTCTCTTTTATCTTTTCTCATATAAATGAAAAAAGATAAAATTGAAAATTAAAAAAAATTAGGATAGAAAAAGATATTGGAGGACAAAGACTTTAAAATGTTGTGTATCCATGTAGAAGTAGAGTACGACCCTACGGTACACATTGAAGGTGTAGGACTTAGTTACAAAGTGAAAAAATTGGACCGTGAATTGCTAATCATACAACGGGATAATCCAAACTGGGCCATAGTTCTTCCGAGTCAAGAATTGCTCACGGCTACCACCTATGGATATTCGGAGTGTGCCACAGGAGAATCGGGTCAATCACCTGATTTTGAATTAGAAGCAGTAGATGAGGGCGAAGAGGGTTATTTTCATGATGCTGAAAGAGAATCTTATTTCTACCTATTGATTAACTATATCGGTATAGAAGAGGACCCAAATTATATTTATGACCCAGAAGAAGAAGTTTTGGGTCACGAATATATATTCATGGAAAACATCGAAAAACTCCCTAAGTTTTTCGGTAATACTCCGTGAATTCACTCTTATTATTATTATTATTATTATATATTATTATATAATAATTATTATATAATAATAATAAATTTTAGATTTGATATTTTTAATAATTATCTATATAAAAAATGTACTACGAAAAGACAATAGGAAATGTTCCTTTTGAGGAAATCAAAGCAGGTAAAAACTGTTGAAAAAAGATAAAATTGAAAATAAAAAAAAAGTAAGAGAGAAAAAGATATTAATGAGTAGTGTAAAGGCAATCGAAGTAGAATTAACAGACGACGCTGGTTATGGTGGAGTACCAGTTTGTTGCAGACCAATCTATGATTATGATCCTAAAAGGCATTATAATATAGATGGCGAAGATCAGATTATAATTATTCTTCCGGGTGATAATTTGGTCGTATATGAAAACAGTTTTAGTTCTTCTTACTCTACAAGCGAATCGGGTATATATACTAATTATCATCTTGAAATAGAAGAAAAGGAGGAAGAAACAGAAACTGGAGATGATTACGTTGGATGTGGTGATTTTTTAGAATTTAAAGAATCCGAACGAATGTCTTTCTCGGATATATTGATAGAACATATTGGTGTCAAGGATGACCCAAATTGTATATATAACCCAGAAGAGGAAGTATTGGATTTCGAATATATATTCATGGACAACATCCAAAATCTCCCTAAGTTTTTTGGTCACACTAAGTGAATTCACTCTTATTATTATTATTATTATTATTATTATTATTATTATTATTATTATTATTATTATTATTATATAATAATATATTATTATATATTATTATATAATAAATTTTAGAATTGATATTTTTAATAATTATATAACTAAAAAATGCACTACGAAAAGACAATAGGAAATGTTCCTTTTGAGGAAATCAAAGCAGGTAACAAAACTGTTGAAGGAAGATTAAAGAAAGGAGATTTTGCTAAATTTAAAGAAGGAGACACCGTTACTTGGGTTAACAGTTCTTACAAATTAAAGAAAGTCAAAACAAGAATTACCAAAGTTGTTGAGTATAAAACATTGTACGATATGATAAAAACAGAAAGATTGAAGAACGTCTTACCTCGTTTTGAAGTTTCCACTATACAGGATGGTGTTGATAAAGTGTACCGGATGCCACCAATCAATTACACAGAAGAAAAAGAAAAAAAGTTTGGGGTTCTTGCTATTCGTCTGGAATTAATTTAGTAAAAATTTAAAATTGATATTTTTAATAAAATACATTTTATTAAAAAATGGTTTTGACGAAGGGATGGCCTGTGTATTCAAAATATTTGCACGGCAATTGGGAAGGAATTGGTAACTTCTATGACCATTCTATAAAAGAAATGGAGAAGCATATCTTGAGAGACTTAGGTTGGAAGAAAATAGACAAAGTTGTCTATGCAGGGAAGTGTATTGATTTGAATAAATCTCTCACTTCTCAGTATATTACTCCAAGTGATAATATCAGTGGTTTAGTTTTCTTTGTTACTATCTAATTTATTATTTATATTATTATTGATATATTATATATCAATAATACTTTATTTATAATTAATAATTAATATTACTTTCTTTCTAATTTATAATTAATAATGATATATAAATTAGAAAGAAAACACAAAAAGAATAAATGGAGATAGTAGAGAAACCACCTTTGTATCAAAAAGAACACGGTGATATTAAAAATTATAATGAATTTTCTAAAAAATTTCCAAAAGGTGTAACTATTTGCAATGGTAAATCTTATGATAACAGTAAAATAGGATGGCAAAAATTCAGAGCTCATATCAGAAGGAGAGGGCAAAAATGCAAATGCCCTGTTTTTACAGAAGAAGATAATGCAAGAGATGTGTTGAAAGAAATATCAGATTTAAGAATTTCAAATAATTATCTTGTTAGACAACTAAAAGAAAAAGATGAAAAAAGAATATTAGAAGAAAGAATTAAAAAAAGACTTGAAGAAAAGATAAGTAAAATAAAAGAATATATAGAAGAAAGAAAAAAGAAATACAATAATTCCAACAGATTAGTTTACAAAGAGTTAAATCTCGTATTACAGAAAATATAATAATATTATTATATTTTTTCTTTTTCTCTTTTCTATATATCAATATTACTTTCTTTTCTATATATCAATATTACTTTCTTTTCTTTTTACTAAGATTAGAACCTTTTTTGTAAGTTTGTGTGGAAAGGAGAATGGCAAAGATAA
>Ga0208645_1001415_pt1 | contig 21026 bp, 12 predicted proteins | sample VirMetDEL_Sep_01_FD_184519 | JGI IMG/M metagenome (GOLD analysis project Ga0208645, IMG submission 184519) | Aqueous microbial communities from the Delaware River and Bay under freshwater to marine salinity gradient to study organic matter... | ecosystem: Environmental > Aquatic > Marine >... | reverse complement strand
AGCTACGCCTACAGGCTATTCATCTCTCAACACGCTAACGCAACACTGTCTCACAGACAAGGGGGCTTCTACGTTCGCTAAGATTGAATCAGAGCTTGATAAAATCAATCAATAAATTCATTATATTGTCTGTTGTAAAGCCCTCATAATGAGGGCTTTTTTATTTGGTATCTTTGCAAGAATAAAGGATTTTCATGACACCAGCAGCTTCCATCGTCACTGTATATAACACCCTGATTGACTTGGTGAGTAAAGACCAGCGGGGAATGGTGACTCCAAGCATATTCAACTCATTCGCTCAGTTAGCACAGCTTAAGATTTACAACAAGATGTTCGAAAACCTCGTGCAATCTAAGAATCTTAGGATACGAGGAATCGACCCAGCGGATGATAAAAGTATGGTGAAGAGGATAAAGGAAGACCTTTCCTACTTCATCAAAACTGAAGATGTTTCAAAAGCAAACGGTGTATTTGAAAAGCCTGTAGATTTATCTCGTCTTGTGAGTCTTTCTACAAAAGGTGTGTTTGCATTTAACACGGCAACAGAGATTCCCATTGAGCTGATTTACGACAAGGATAAACTCAGGAGAATACTGAGAAGCCCTGTCGTTGCTCCCAAGGAGAATTACCCCATTGCTATGGTGGAGGAGTATATAACAGTATATCCTGACTCTGTGAATAAGGTAACGCTCACTTTCTACAAGATTCCACAGGGTCGTACATCTGCGGATGCTCGGACAGCACAAGTACCCTCTCTATCGTTTATAGCAGATACAGGGGTTGCTAATGAATCTGCAAGTGTAAACTTTGAGCTTCCAGAGCATTATACAGACCAGTTGGTGTTTGAGATAGGGAGTATGATAGGACTCAACCTCAGAGACGCAGATGTATTCAACTATTCACAAGTTAAGGAGAAAGAATAATGGCAAGGAACACGATAAGCATAGATGATGTAGTGAATGAATTCATCCTGCTCAACGATGAGGATGGATACGTTAGCCATGCCACAGAGAGCGTCATCAGGAACTTTGCCCTGCGTGGTGTACGGGAGATGGGATTTGACATTATGAAGCGCATCAAGTCACTCCTGCTCACGCCAAATCAGACACTCGGAACTGTCGAGCTTCCAGACGACTTTGTGGACTGGACAAAGATAGGGGTGATTGGTAGTGATGGGCTGATGTATGTGTTTGGAGAGAACAAGTACATCACAGACACGATGAAGTACAAGCTGGATTCTAATGACAACCCAATTGATTCAGACGGAGACGGGGTGAACGACAGGGTGGATGCTAAGGTGGTGGGAGACGGAGATTCCATCTTCAAAGGCTACCAGAGCTACATCTACAGAAACTACCTATACGAGTCCACAGAGGGCGGGGTTTATGGCATTGGAGGTGGACGATACTCTGGTGAGTTTAAGGTGAACTACGAGCAGAACAGGATTGACCTTGCCATCAATGACAGCGTTAGTGAGGTGGCTATTGAATACATCGCTGACGAAGCGAGGTCTTCTAACCCATCTGTACACATCTACGCTGAGAATGCATTACAGAGCTACATATACTACAGGCTCATTGAGCGTAAGGCAGGTGTTCCTATGGTGGAGAAGCAACGTGCAAGACAGGAGTATTACAACGAGCGCAGGCTCGCCAACTCACGCATGAAGAGCTTCACCAAGGAAGAGGCTATGAAGACCATCAACAAGAACTTCAAAAGCACTGTGAAGACTTAATATGGCTATAGATAAGCTAACACCACGATACCTCAACTTTGAAGACGATGAGAGACTCGTAAAGAGGGTTGAGATGACAGATGCCGTAAACGTCAGGATTGACTCTGATGATGATGGGGATGCTGGTGTGATTAAGAATGTCGTAGGGAATACACAAGTGAGTTTGTTGGGTGACACGCTTCCTGCTGGTAACAACAAGGTGATAGGCAGTGTGCATAACAATGTGAAGGGAGAGATACTGTTCTTCGTCCACAACTCCGCCAATAACCACAGGATATACAAGTACGATGATAATCTGGAGAAGGTAATCACCGTATACAAGAACGAGGCTACAGGAACTGTGGCTTCAGCAAGTGCAGACACCCTTGGCTTCAAGGCTACGGACTATGTAGATGCTGCTGTGTTGGTGGACAAGGATGGAGACACCCTCCTATACTTCACAAACGGTAGGGGAGAGCCTAAGAAGATAAATGTAGACAAAGCTATCAGGGGAGACTACCCTGATGGTTATGAAGCTGTAGAGGCTTACATCTCGTTGATTAAAAAGCCACCACTTGAGCCTCCAACATTTGTGTTCAATTCGGATGCTGATATAAAAACAAACAGATTCTTGGGAAGGCAGTTTCAGTTTGCCTGTCAGTATGTGTATGAGGATGGAGAGGTGAGTGCAATTTCACCAATAACGGAAATCACTAAATCACCAAACCATCAGAACCTTGGTTCTGTATCTACCGACTCCCTACAATCTGTGGACAACAAGGTTGTCATAACTTGCAAGAGAACTAATTCAGATATAAAGAAAATACGTTTCTTGGCGAGGGAGGGAAATGCTGGGGTGTTCTTTATTATAAAGGACGTAGACACACAGTTTTCGTCAGATTCAAACTCCACAGTGTCTGTAGAGTTCTCGAACGAAAAGGCTTACACGCCAATATCGAATGACGAGAATAACAAGCAGTTTGATGCTGTAGGAGAAGATGTCAAGTCCATAACCATTTCAGGTAATAGAATCTTTTTAGGAAACTATAAGGAAGGTTTTGATTTGAATGACAAGGGTTCTATTTCTTTGAATCCAAACTACCATCCACTGGCAAATGTCATTGAGGTGAATCAACCTGAAGATGTAACCAGTAGCTCAAAAGCTGCATTTACAAATGGGATGTACACTGGTCATAATTATTTAGGGTCATTTAACCATACGTTCACTGGATTTGGAGGCAAAATATCAATGCTCACAAAACTTGATTTGGATGCTGCTGGTTTTGATTCAAACTCAGATTTTAATTCATATCAATCATTTGATTTATCAGTTACATTTTCAAACATTAGGGCGCAGTATCTTGGTTATCAATCTTTAGGGGGATTTGGTGATGTCGGCAAGAAAGGTCTTTTAGCTGAAGTAAGTCCATTAAAGCTAAATGTAAGAACAAATCTTAGTGGAGACTACAGCTCAATAACAGAAGTTAGGGATGCCATAGTCAATGATATAAACAACCTTGATGATTTTGAGCTTGGAGTTTCTCCAAAAGCATCTGGAAACCCAGATAATGGAGCTGGATACTCTGGTGTTATTACTGTAAAGGTTCATGCACTTAGCACCATAACTTACAGACAAGCACATTTAACTGGCTCAAACTGCATAACACTATTCTTAGAGCCAAAAACAATAAGCGTAAGTAACCCAGCCCCAAACGCCAAATCACCTATAGTTCGCACTTTTTCAGATGGAGTCAGCCTAAACAATTACGGCTTACTTGATAGCATGGAAAATGGCGGTAATAGTAGGGCTGGATTTCCAGACATTAACAGGGTTCACCAATCTTGCATTTTTCTTGGTGTTAATTGTAATGCTGTTGGTTTTTTTAATCAATTTGATACCACAATGTCTTTCAAGGCAGGTGCAAATCACGCTTTCGGAATCGTATATCAAGACAAGAACGGAAGGCTATCAACTGTCAGACCGATAGGCGAGAAGAATGTAGAGTGGTTTGACTCCTCCCTGAGAGATGGTAATGCTGGAAAAACAAGCATGGTGGTGCGTATTCCAAGCACAGATACACCACCTGAAAATGCCGTCAGATGGATGCCTGTTTATGCGGGAAATACAGACGTAGGAAACTTCATTCAATACACTGTAAATGATGCCTTTTCTGTTGTTGCCACAGCAAATAAAAACATACCTGTCGGTGTAGATGTAACTCAAAGGCTTTATGTCTCAGCAAGAGGTTTTGAGGGCAAAGAAAACTCTTACATAGACACATTTGACCCTGAAATATCATACAGCTACGCCAAGGGTGATGTGATGAAGATTGTGTCTGTTGATGAGGAAAGAGGAACAAGCAAGGAGTTTAGAGTTGTAGGATATGAAAATTTAGGAGAGACGGATAATCCCATAACAACAGCTTCATCATTTGATAATGAAGATGGTTTTGAAAAGACAGGGTACTTCTTTGTTATACAGAAGCCTACAAATGAATCAGAATTCAACTCTGATTCTGACACACAATTTAGAGAAAAGTGTCTTGTTGAAATCAGAAGCCCTAAGTTTTCAACTGAAAATCAGGTGTACTACCAGATAGGCAAGTCTTATGACATACAGAACGGGGTTCATAAAGGAGAAGACCGCAATCAATACTTAACATACATCTCGTTAAATGGAGATGATGGTATATATAGGCTTGAGACCACAAACAAGCTGTTTGTTGGGGATGTTGTAGCTGTTTCTGGAATATCTCCAAACGAGTTTGTCGTTAAAAGTGTGGCTAAAAGAGGCGATAGATATGAGTCTGTTGTCACCTCCCTCAACACATCTGAACTCAATATAACGCCCGACACATATACATCAGACTTCAGTAGTGCTTCGGTTGATGGTTTTTCTGCTCTCAGTATAGCTAATAATTCCGTATCAAGTGTAGCAAGTGTCACAGATGACTTTGGTACGGTTGTAAACAATGTCCTTCAGCTCAACTGTACAGATACGGTGAGCGAAAATCACCTTTTAAGAAAACAAAACCCACTTCCAATCGCAGGAAGTATAGCAGGAAAGAACCTATTGTGTAGCTTCAAAATGCTTGTAGATGGGGGTAACACTGGGTTGGTTTCAGCTTGTCTATCTGATGGAAGGACAACATCACTTGGAATTGTGGAGGAAGGTAAGGTTGTGGAGAAGGGTAGATGGAAGACGTTTACTGACATTCCATTCACTCAAGTTGCCTCTCAATCTCGTTTAATATTTTTAGGTCTTGATTCAAGTGACAACCCAAGTTTTTCAGCAGGGACTAACGATAAATTCTACATAGCAGATGTGGTGTTGCAAGAGGCAGATTTGTCAGTAATAAATGTTGATGATGATGCTGTTATTGAACTTGATAACGGAGATGTATACTTCAGAAAACGTCTATTAAATTATGGCTTCTCTGACGGAACTACCAACACATCACTCACTTATGTAGACTATGTGGAGGACTACAGGTTTACAGACTTTATCTCCACAGTGTCCAATGACTTTGGTAAACCGAATGCTTACTCTGAAGATGCTGGAAGGATACATAGAAACTCGTCTATCACATACAGCGATGCGTATGTCATGGATAGCGACAGACTCTCTCTTTCCTCATTCAACAACAGCCTCGCAAACTTCTTGGACATCAAGAATAAGTATGGGGCTATACAGAGGATGGTGGACATTGAGGATGCATTCTACGCTGTTCAGGAGCATAAGGTGACGCTGTTTCCTGTGAACAGAAATGTCATACAAACAGCAGGGGGAGATGCAAGTGTGACGCTCTCCACTGACGTTGTAAACCTCAACTCCTCAAAGTCATTTGCAGGGGACTACGGATGCGGTAACGACCCTGAGGCTGTAGTATACTATGAGGGTGTGCTTTACTTCGTAGACAGGAAGGCGAACAAAGTGTTCTCCATTTCTTCTTCAGGCATCAGAGAAATCTCTGACATCTTCGCAGACTCGTACATAGCAGACAAGCTATCAGGTGCAGACAAGGGAGGGGAGTACAACATCTACAGCGGGATTGACCCCAACAACGATGAGTACTTGCTATCCACCCGCACGATTGTAAACAAAACCATAAGTGTTGACCAAGGGAGTTTGTATGTTCTTCCAGCCAACAGCGGGGATAGTGTGCTGTCTGATTTCACGCCTCACTCTGTAAACTCAACAACATTCGGCAGCTTCAATCTACTAAACTTCAACTTTGAAGATGTAGATGTGAACTTCGAGGACATGGGCAACGGTGTGCTGTATGTAGACGATGGGTTCTCAGACAACGCCATGCAGCTTGACACGCCCGTAGACAACCTCACGAGTGGCACATCAAACATCGTGTACACAGACAAGGACAACACATTTCTCGGAGTAGCCCAAGTAGACAACACAAACAAGTTTGTTACAATAGTATAATATGCCTACAGCAACTTCAACAGTAACAGCAACATCAGAGGTGTTGACAGGCTTCAACATCGCCTTTGACACAAAGGGTCAGAAATGGGTGACACGCTACTCGTATGTCCCAGAGGGAATGGAGCGTCTAAAGAACAGGTTTTTCTCGTTTAAGGACGGGAGTATATACGTCCACGACAAGGGAACTAACAACACATTCTACGGCACTGCTGCACCCTCTCTAGTAAAGGTTATATGTAATTTCAATCCCTCTTTGGTAAAGAGGTTTGATTCCATATCTCTTGAAGGAAATGACACATGGAGTGCCGTGCTAAACAACACAGACCAGAATAGCAGTGTGGCGACTGGCGATTATGTGGAGAAGGAGAGAAGCTATTACGCAGAGATACCTAGAGATACTGCGACATCAATAGTTACCAACACAAGAAACATAACAGCCCTTGGAACGAATGCCACAGGAAGCACAAACACCATTACGTTTCCAAATAGAATCAACAGGCAACCTATTCCATTAGGTACATCTGCGAGGGTGTATAAGGTGGATAGTGCTGGAAATGCGTCTGACCCTGCCTCTGCTGCCGCCTATGCGTCTTCTGTAACATCAACCACGCTAACACTACAAGATGCCACAGGAGGGGCTATAAACGCAAGTGTAGCTACAGGAGACACCATTATTATTCAGACTACTCCTAAGTTTGATGGAGACCAACTCAGAGACCACTATTTGGTCATAGAACTACAAAACGACAACTACTCCGAAGATGTTGAATTGTACGCTGTAAACATAAAGTACAAGGACAGTAAACTGGATGATAGTCTCGGAAATCAGGCTCAGATTCAATAAATTTGCAAATATGAAAATCAAATCGTATAAAGACGGGAAACAGTCTAAGAAATACGTTTCTAAGGGAAAGGAGAAGAAGGCTGTTTTAGGTGCTGCTATAAGTGCTGGCACTGGTCTTATCACTGGAACTATTGATGCTATTCGGGGGGCTGAAGAAAGGAAAGACCTTCTTGAGGAAGAAAAGAGGCTGAGGGCAACAGCACCCACTATAGAAACACCTGCTGCGTTTCGTCAGGCAGTAAAAGACAGTTATGACAGAGGGCTTCTAGAGCAACAGAATAAGTTGGCTCAACAGGCTCTCGGTACATCTGTAGGGGCTTTAGGTCAGGCTGGTGGAAGAGCTTTGCTTGGCGGAATAGGAGGTGCTACACAAAGATTTGGTCAACAAACACAACAGGCTGCTCTGGCTCAGGCTGAGAAGCAGGCTCAAGCTCTCGCAAGACTTGGTGCTGCGGAAGAAAGAACTGGTGTAAGGAAAGAGCAGAGATTCCAGACAGATTTAAGAAGAACTCAGGCACTCACTGATGCAGCTAGAAAGAGAGAGCAGGCTGGGTATGGAGCTTTGGCAGGAGGTGCTGCTGGGGCATTAGGAATCCTCGGCACGGCTGGACTCACTAAAGGAAAGGATGGTTTTGGAGAGTCTCTTGGCAAACTTCTAAGTGCAGGGGCTGGGAATGTAGGTGGGGGGCTTAGTTTGACTGACCTTCAAAGAATTTTTTCAGGTACGACTGATAATATGGAAAAAGGAGGTGTGATGAGGACAAAAGGAGAGTTCTCGCACGATAGCAACCCTATCGACCTCGTTCAGAATGGAGAGAAAGTGGGAGAGGCAACAGGAGGGGAATATATATTCAACCCCAAACAATCAAAGAAGATGTATGCTCTTGCAGAAGAGGCTACATCTGCGTCTGGTTCGGCTAAGAAAAAAGCACAAAGCCAGCTTGCGAAGTTTGTTCGCTCTACGCTGAAGAGATTTGAAAAAGACCTTTAATAATGAGCATTAGTGAAACTGCATTAAAGACTGCTGCTGCTGTTGGACAGTCGCTAGACAGGGCTATGCAATTGCAAAGGAGGGAGCAGGAAAGAAGGGAGAATATATCGTCTCAATACGCTATTGACAAATCTGATTTTGGAACTGTTCACCCCGACCTACTCCCACATATTCAAAAGGAATACGACAACGTCCTTTTGGCTAGGCAGTCGCTAATAAAAAACGAGTCAGGGGCTTCAGCAAGATTGCGTCAGGCAAAGCAAAGGTATGACAATGAGCTTACCGTGATGAAGGCAAGAACGAAGGAGTATGTGGATGATAGGGCTGCGATTCAGAGTGGTGAGGCTCTGAACACAATGGAAGACCTTGATAACAACTGGAGCGGTATGGTTCGGGAACTTACAGGATATACGGATGAGGAGACCAATAAGCGTGTTGAGCCTGTAGATTTTTTTCAATCAAGTTTCGTTGATGTTACAAAGCCATTGCTTACACCCATTGCGAAGCCATTAGTTGATGCTGGGGTTTTGCTTGAAGACCTTAGCAAGATTACAACGACATCGTCAGCTTTTATAGATGACCCGAAAGAAGGTGAGATTGTCTCTGATGAGATAATAAAATCTGGTGTTGAGAAAGCCATTCGTTTAAATCTTCCAAAGGACGAAGATGGCAATTATCTGATGCCTGATGAAAAGTTTTTGGATGGTGCTATTTTCAACTTCTTCTCAGCAACAGCAACAGAGGATGAAAAGAACAACTTTGTAGAGTTTAGAAACAAAACTTTAGGCAATCAAGCAGCATTGCAAACAGCTTTCGGTATGTTTGAGAAAAAACTTAAGGAAGATGCTATAAATGTTCAGAGAGATGCTTATCGAGTTAAATCTAAGGAAAGTGCTGTAAGACCTGTGGAACTCCCCCTTATCACTGCCTTTGAAGCACCTGAGGGTGTTTATGAGAAAGGCTTATACAGACCTGAAGGAAAAGGAAGTCCGCTTACTATACCAATGGATAAGTTAGATGTTATCATTGCTCCGTCTGAAGACAAGCGTGTGGTTGTAACTCCTGACGGTGAGGTTAAATATTATAGCAAAGAGTTTGAAGCAGAAACAGGGGATGTATATGCTGGAGTGGAGACAGGGACTAAGACGGGGAGTTATGCTTTCGCAGAAGTGAGCGAATTCCCAATCAGTGAAAAGCTCGCTGGGAACATAGAAAGAGCCAAGAAAAAGGCAAGAGAGAACTGGTTAATGGAACAAGCTACAACACAGTAATATGGACAAAGAACTACAAGACCTTATTAACGAAGCTAAAGCTATTGGCTCTGACCAACAGTTCATTGACCAGCTCATTGAGGCGTACAATCAAAAAAAAAAAGACAAGCCAGAGCCAGAAGTCTCTGCGCCAGAGCCAGAGCCTATTTCAGAAGAGCCTACAGAGCCTTCAGAGATTCCTACAGAAAGTACTGAGCCTCCTGCGGACAAAGGCTTAGACCTACCCCTCATACCGCCCAGCGAATCTGTTGACGAACCTATCGGGGGATTCGGCAGACAAGACATTGTCGGTGATGACACTAGAGACCTGAATCGTAAAGCGCAGAGGTCTATTTCCACTGAAAAAGTTTTTTCTGAAATATCTGCGGTAGAAAACAAAGCCACTGACAGGGATAAGTTTAATGAGATGCAAGCGCAAGGATTAGAGCCTGACTTGCGACTAGTGGGTGAGGTAGACCCCGAAGGAGGGGGACTTACTGCCACTGTTCTTGAGGCAATCAAAGACAAGACAGGGGAAGATGTAAGGAATGAATATTACACTCCAGAGGTTCTTGATTATGTAAATGAGAACTACAGAGCAGCAATGGGCATTGAGGAGGGCGACCCGATAGATAGGTTTTCAAGGCTCTTTTTGGTAATCAAGGATGAAAATGGAAGAGCGATTTACAACCCAGATGCTGTACAGTCTCTTACGATTGCCAGTGATGAATTAGGTGAGTGGCATAAAAAAAGAGTAGAGCAGCTTACCGAAGACGCAGAAAAGTTTGGCGCAGGGCTTAGAAACACCTTTGCTGTTATTGATGCTGGCTTAGGATTGATGGAGGGTATTAACTTCTTGAGTGATGCTGACGGTGACAATAGAAGGGCATTCCTTCGGAATATGTCCAATCAAGCATCTCTGAACACACAGCTTGCTGAAATAGAGTTTGGTAAGTCTTACACAGAACTAGATGATGAGCAAAAACAACAAATTGAAGATGTAAAGTCAAAGGGCATTACAGAGAATTTCATAGAGGATGACAACTACGATGCTGCTGCCGCAATGTTGTGGAACACTGCTTTACAGCAAATACCTCAACTAGCCATGATGATTTTTGCTCCTGAAGCCAAGGTGTTTCAGGGGTTGGCAGGTGCTAGCAAAGCCGCATCATTAACCAGCAAGGTTCTTGGCTCTGCCCGTGCTACTAAGCTGGCAAACTACAGCCTTCCGTTGGGTAGCCCTCTCCTCGGTATGTCTGCTGCTGGCTCTAAGTACAACCAGATATATGACAACCCACATCTTACAGAGGGGGAGAAGCTCTTCATGGCTGCTGAAACTGGTGTAGCAGAACTTGTTCTTGAGGCATTAGGCGGAGGAACTGAGAGAAGGCTTGCTAAGGCGGCAGCAGGCTTTGGAAAGAAAGCAACGAAAGAGGGTGTTGCCAGTGCGCTAAAATCCGCCACAAGCACTCAGTTTAAAGAGGCTTTAAAAGGTATTCCAAAGGGAATGCTTACGGAGTTTGGAGAAGAATCTTTGGCTGGAATAAACGAAGTGGTTCTTGACAAGGTGTTCTTGGACGAAGGTGAGTTTAATATATATGAAATCGTTGACCAAGGTGTTGTGGGTGCTGCCGTAGGTGGTGGGATGAGTAGTACGACTGCTCTTCTTAAATCAATATCATTCATTGGCTCAAGTATAAACGCCTCAAAGAGAGCTAAACTCCTCAGACAGATGTCAAAGGACAGGACTCTGATACTGAGTGGCAGCTTGGAAGGAGGGCAGATATATGCTATTCGTGATAGAATGGAATCTAACAGGAAGAAGATTTTGGCGTTGGATGGCTTGGATGCTAAAATGTATTCAAGGTTTTCTGACGATGACATAATGGAAACCATCAAGCTGAATCAAGAGATGAGCTTGGTGAGAGACAATGTGCGTCTAGAAAAAGAGAAGACAAGCCCATCGCAAGAAACCATTGATGCTCTTGAGCAGAGGTTCTTGGAGGCGGCAATGAAAAGAAAGGAAATAGAGCAGAAGTATGATGCAGGAGAAGCAAATATTGCTACTGCCCTAGAGGAGGTTATAGGCTTGGATTATGGGAAACAAAATAGAAAGGCTTTAGAAGAGTTAGCTTCAAAGATAAATGAGAAAGATAAAGAAAGACTAGATTTAGAATACTACAGAGATGACAGTCTTTATGAGTTGGAAAGAAAACTTGAAGAATCACCTGATAATGAAGAGCTTAAAAACAAGGTACAAGAATTAAGAAATAAAAGGGACGAAATCGAGACTGAGACTTTAGAGCTAGAAAATCAACGTAAATCATTAGAGACGAAAAGACAAACGCTTGTCAGAAAACTTAAACAAAAAGCTGATACAATTGAATACTTCAAAGAACGGAAAATTAAAGATGATTATGACTTAGATTTTTTAAAGTCAGAGGTAAAAGATTTTAAATCGCTTTACGAAGAATATCAGCAGTTAAAACCGATTGATGAGGTCACACCTACTATAACTGAAGAAGCCACCCCTACAACTGAGGAGGCTGCTCCTGTAGAAGAAGAAACTGCTCCTGTAACTGAGGAGGCTGCACCTGTAACTGAGGAGACTGCACCTGTAGCTGAGGAGACTGCACCTGTAACTGAGGAAACTACTGAGGTTGAAGAAGCTGCACCTGTGGTAGAGGAGGAAACGGAAGGAAAGGTAGAGGAAGAAGCAGAAGAGAAAGCTCCACCAGAAAGACCTCGTGAGAGAGAGGCAAGACAGCAGAAAACCAAGAGAAGCAATCTAAGGCGTTTGGGAGGAGGTCAGAGACTGCTTAGTAGAATAGACTCTGCGGAGCGTTTTATCAAATCTATAACGAAGGGAAAGGGTAAGGTAGTTATCCTTTCTGACAGGGCTTTCAACAAGAAGCGAGGCAAAAAGGGAGCTTCAAAAGCATTCGTGAACTTCAAGGAGAACACAGTTTACCTCAACGAGAAGTACCTCAAGCAGAAAGACAGCAAAGGGCAGGAGCAAATTGCTCCAGACGCAGAAGTAACAGTGTTTCACGAGGCTGCACATTTAGCCTTAGGACAATACTTCGGAGAGAATGTAGCGGCTGTTAAGGCTGCTATGCAGAGTGTTAAGTCTAAAATCCTGTCTACAGCAGGTAAGAGGTCTACGAGTGCAGAAGATAGTGCGGCTTTGCAATCCCTAGCCCGAAGGCTTGATGAGTTTGTCTCCAACTACGAGGAGAGCAAAAGACCAGACGAATATCTGGCAGAGCTGGCTGGAATCATGGCGGCTACAGAACTCCGCTTAGGAAGGAAAGGAATGAGAGGGGTATTTGACTCATTTGCAGCTTTTATTGCAAAGGCACTCAGAGCGATGGGATTCAAGAACATCACTACAAAAGGAGAGGTGTTCAATCTGATGGACGACATCGCCAGTGGATTGGTATCAGGAAACAATAGGATTAACTTCCCTAATGCAACTTTTACATCTTCGAGGGAGGGTACTGCTGATAGAATCATAGAGGATGAGATAACTCCAGATTCTGAGAAGTTTAATAGACTCATGGATTTCCTGTCCACAAAATTCAACACCACATTCAAGTATGATGAAAATCAGGATGAGGCTGTATTATATGAATACGACTCCAGAGAGTTTACAATAAACCCAAACAAGGTGAGTCCAGACTCTCCTGTAGCTATATTCTCTGACTTCTTTATCGAGGAGGTGAGGAATTCTAACAAAGCGTTCTACACAGAACTCATGTTAGAGCTTGAGAAGAAAGAAGATTATAAAAAGATTCTTGGGAGATTTTCAGATTATGCCGAGCCTGAAATGAAAGCCCTGTCCTACCTCTTGAACCTTGAGGCTAAAAACCTGATTGACGAAAAGTCTGGCTTGTTTAAGCCCATACAGAAACTAGCTGAGGAAGTAGGAAAGATTGTTACGGAGTTGTTTTCCAAGCTGATAGAAATATTTCCTAAGGAGTTCTTAAATGTGATGAACATAAAGAACATAAATAACAGGATAACAAATTCTAGAATCAAGGATTTAGCTTACATCATGGCTTTCTACTCTGGAGATATAGTGAGCGTAGCAGATGAAAGCATTGCAGATGTGCTTAAAGCACAGAGGTCAAATACAACTCAAGAGTCAGAGGTTGAGAAAAAATATTTTGAAGATGAGGGTGGTTTCTTTTACGACTTGGGTCAAGCTATTTTAGATAAGCTAAAAGGAACTTATCAGCAAAACGATGAACTGAAGAACTTTTTTAACAATGTTGTTCTTAGCGAGGACTTCGATAAAGACTTGCTGTCAATAACTGAAGAGCTAACTGGAGTGGAATGGGAGATGGGGAGAGAACAGATTGAGGAAAATTACCCATACGTTGCAGAAATACTTCAGCTTATTGAGGAGGGCAAGTCGGTATCTAGGATAACTCAAGGAATGAATGCTCTTCCATATGAAATGGAATTAGCCAAATATTTTTCAGAGACAGAAAGTATTGCTGGAGTCAGTATTAGTGAAATCAAGAAAAGGCTAGACTCTAGCGACAAGTCTAACGAAATTACAAAGAAAAGAATAGCTGGGTTACTTAACGGGAAAAAGGTTGAGTTCAGAGCGCAAGGGGAGAGGGATGTGCTGGAAACTCAGTTTCCTATGGAATTTAAGTTTAAGTATATAGGAGGTGTACAATATTTAGTTTCAGATTTGTATAAGGTTAAAATAACTCTCAACACCAAGGAGTATTATGGAAACCAGTACAAGGTGTTTGAGGTTGACTTTGAATCAAACGACTATCAGTTTGAAGACACCCCTCCTCAGGAAAGAAGGGTTTTGCAAGTGATGAGTAATGTTGAAAAAATTGTTCAAACTATTGGGAAGAATGTTCGGTATGATGCCATCACGTTTAAAGCGGCAGGTCAGCACAAAGAGTCAATGGAAGATGAGCTGAATGCAACAAGAAACGAAATCGAAACATTAAAGGATAGCAAGACAGCTATTGAAAACGATATGTTTGAAGAGCCTGAATTTTCTTACAAGCCTTCGAATTTTTCAGATACAGGCAGTATTAGATATAAAAATTATGACGTAGGATTTGTTTTCGATATAACCAGTGAATCTGGAAAACAGGAAGCTATAGAATTTATAGATGGTGCTATAAAGATTTTAGAAACAAAAGAAAATAGTATTAAGAATGGTATAGAAAGACTTGAGGGAGAGGATGATGGTGTTCTTCGAAGGAGAATATACAACAAGAGGTCTGAAAATATTTTTAAGGGCTATGCCGTTAATCAGGAAGACATTGTCGGAAATGATGATGCACAGGCAAAAAGGGTAAAGCTGAATATTGGTCACGAGCTTTTAAGTCAGTTAGATTTAGGAGCTGGAGTAATGAGCGAAGAAATGTCGGATACTCTTTTTAAGGACGTTGAGGACGCATTAAACGGAGATGAGAATGCAATAAATCAATTGCAACCCCTTTACTTGGAAATGAGGAGTATGCTGACTTCTGAGGAGATTTCGCTTTACAGTGATAATTTTTTAGAGGAAATAGAAAATAGGTTTAAGGGTCATCTAGAAGGGTTTAACGAGACCATCTTCATTCCCAAGAGGATGAAGAATGCATACACCCTAAACGAAAACACTTTAGGATACTACAACGAGAAGAACACAGACGAGTCTATAGACGAGCAGCTTTCTGACAGGATTGGGGGGCTGAACCCATTGGACTTTCAGTTCTCAAATGCACTAACCAGAGAGTCTCTCAGAACTAAAATATCGAACATCCTCAGCTCCTTTACAAGGAAGTGGTTGCGTCAAGACGAAGGTCTTAAAAGAGCGAAGCAGCAGGCATCTGACACCAAGAACCGTGCGATGTACAATGCAACGGTGATGATAAAAGACCTGAACAGGTTGATGAAGGGTATGGATGAAGACGTTAAAGGCTTGGTTGACGAGTATTTCCAAGCTCTTGAGAAAGGAGACCCCCAAGAAATAGAAGATGTAAAGAACAAGATTGAGGCTCTTGATGATGGAGCAGAGCTTGTTAATCAGATGGATGAGATGCGTTCCTTCTTGGATAAGATGTCATCCGACATAATAGGAGACGAATTCTACCTCAACTTGTCCGAGGATATGATTAAAACCATATTCGGGAATATAGGGGCTTACTTAAGAACCAGCTACAAAGCGTACACAGACCCTGACTACACTCCTTCTGAAAAGGTGAGGGCTGAGGCTATCGAAGCGACATATCAAAAGATGCTGAAAGATGCCTTGGAGCAGGGCAAGCAGGTGAATGAGAAGAAGATGCGTACAGAGGCTGAGAATCAGGTGAAGAAGGTGCTGGTTGAAATTAAGACAAGAGAGCGTTCAATGCTGTCTGGTCTAAACTTACAGATTCCCAAGAGTCCTTTCATGAGGAAGAAGAGAACGGGGGAGATAGAAGAATACTTCCAGAGGCTTCTTGGTCTTGAAACCAATACACTACAGAGATTTAGACTCACTGCCGCTGCATTGTCCTCGATAAAGGCTGCTGCCATCATGGATAAGATATTGTTTGAGAACATGGGTGGTGACCAGATTCTATCTAAGGACTCATACAGAGAACTTCCTGAAGCAGAGCAAGCCAAGTACATTGAGATAAAAGACGGTAAGTCTATTCTGAATGGATACTACATGACCGAGGAATTGATGAAGTTCTTCAAGGGCAATGGCATGAAAGAAAGCACAAACATCTTCGGTCAGGTTTATGCCTACTTGCTTTCTCTTCTCAGAGAAACCGCCACAATATTCAACCCAGTGACTATAAGGAAAAACTGGACTGGCGGTCTGTACACATTTGTGGCGAACGGGATTGTGAATCCCAAGGCTATAAGAGACATGAGAAACAGGGTGAGAAGACTTGTTTCAGGCAGGGCTGACGAGGATACTGAGAAGCTATTTGATGAAATGGCTCGTATGGGAATCGGCTCTGAAGATGTGAGCATGAATGTCATTGAGTCAGCAGCCAGAGCTTTTGACCCAGACCCAGATATGAGGTCTCTTGGAATAAAGCAGCTCAACAAATTTGACGAGCTGAGACAACGTGCTAGAACAAGATATGCGGCTATTGACACCTTTACCAAGATGGTGATATACAGATATCTCACGAGAGACTCAATGCCGTTGCGGATGTTTGGCAAGAGCTGGGAAGAGCTTAACGAAAATCAGAAGAACAAGGTGAAAGAGGCTGCTGCAAAAAGGGTGTTGGACAACACGCCATCATACCAGAAGCTGCCGCTATTCTATTCCAAGGTGTTGGTTAAACTTCCTTTCGGAGACTTCCTTTCCTTTACTTACGAAGCTCTTCGCTCATCAATGGCTACACTTAAAAATGCGATGAGTGATATAGCAGAGGGCGGGGTTTTGCTTTCTAAAGGAGAGACGGTGAGAGGAGGACAGACTCTTAAGGATGGAATCTTCTCTGCCGCTGGAATCGTTGCGTTGACATTCTATAGTAAGAGCATCTTTGAAGCTGCTGTATATGCGCCAACCAAGGTGATGGAGCTTTTTGACGATGATGACGAAGAGGAAGTCAAAAAAATAACCAAAGAAGATGTCCAAACTATAGAAGAGATATTGATTGACGATAATGGAATCAAGCCAGATTGGATGAAAAACCATCTGCTTAGTCTAGCGAAGATTAGTGATGATGGAAAGATGACCGTGTACGACATCTCTACGGAAGACCCCTACGCAATATCATATGGTATATTGAAAGACCTTATGCAAAATAATCAGGAGGGCGTAGCAGAAAAGGTTATGGAGGTGATAAATCAGCAGAGAGACCCGAACATGGCTGTTGACCTAGCTGTAGGACTCATACAAGGAGAGGATGCCTACGGAAAGAAAATCACAGACGCTGACACGGAAACCTTTGACAAGATAATGGACTATGTTGGCTTCACCGCCAGTAGACTTGCTCCAAGCTCACCAAAGCGTAGCTTCAAAATATTGATGAACAAGGATGAGGAAGACAAGACTTTTTCAGAGCTTTCTGGAGAGGCTTTCGGAAACCTAGCAATAAGAACCTACGACTTCAATCCAGCGACAACGATGGGTTATAAGCTCAGAGATGCGGTGAATGAAGACAACAGCGACAGGTTCTCAGAGCTTTCGCCAGAGAAGAAGAAGGTGAGGGTGGCAAGGCTCACTCCATTTAGAGAGAGCTACCAAAACATCAAGCAGATAGCAAGGGTGCTTTCAAAGAAAGATGTAAGAGGAGGACAGGCTTTCCTTACTGATGCGATAAACATAATCCAGAGCAATAGAACTCTTGAGGCTTCAGAGAAGCTATACATCTTCGGAGGGGCTATGCCTGATGTGGATGCTCCTGCTGAGGATGCCACTCCAACATACAAGGCTGAGAGAGGTATTCGCAGGGTGATTAGGCAAAACGACATGACGAAGTTTAGCGAGAAGATGTTCGAGGAGGCAATCAAAGATGTGGAGTTTAAGAGTGACCTCACTCCAAAAGAATTGAAGTCTGAAAAGGACAAGCTGAAAAGATATATGTACGGTGTTATTGAACTCAATAAGATGGGCTACGATAACTTTGAGTCTGTCGCCAGCTTCGTAAACCTTTATGACAATGCAGAAACCATAGACCAGAAGGCAGAGGCTTTCATCCTCAACTTTGGAGATGTACGGGATTCTAAAGGTAAAGTGGATGTGGATAAGGTTGGTAGAATACAGAACGCTGTAACTTACTTCAAAGGAAGAAAGACACGATTCAAATTTGAAAAGGGATTTGGAAATGCATATGAAAAGAAACTGGAGGAACTTTATGGTCTGGAATAAATCTGTGTTGATATTCTTGTTGATGATGCTGATGGCTATTATTCAGTCATGCTCTGCGGGATGGCATCTAAGAAAGGCAATCTCCAAAGACCCAAACATCCTCATGCAGCGAGATACTGTCGTAGAAACTGAGGTGGTAATACAAGAAAAAACCGTTACAGAAAAGCTGATAGTGAATCAAATCGACACAGTAATACTCATGTCTCCCGATGGTGTTCAAGTACGCTTAGAACGCATCTATGACACTGTGATGGTGGATGTGATATGCCCACCCGAAACACTGATGGTGGAGACTATTGTAGAGCTGCCACCAGTTGTAGAATATAAGGAATCAGAATCAAAAAATAAGTACCAAGAGTGGGCTTTAGCTTTGCTTGGGTTCTTCATCATCCTGATGGTTGTCAGGAAGTTGTTGGACAAAGTATTAGGCTAATACCTACTTATGGCAGAACGGAAGAGGGATGTGGTGTGGTGCGCCATCGCACCAAGGGAGTGTTCAAAGCACTGCACAAGGAGTAATCAATGCGAGAACTCTGGGAAGGGAAAGAAGAATGAGAACGAGATGTGGAAGGAGGGCTAACATAGGTTGAGCAGCATCCATACACCGAAATATAAGTGTACGATAAGCATAATTGATTCTACAAGTATATGACCTATAAAGTCGTTCTTTGTTTTGTTGCCTCTTTGCGGAAGTTTAATCCCATTGCTCACCGCCTTCAGGATTAGAAAAATTGCAATTACTTTAGTCATCTCTCTTTGGTTTTAAAGGTTTTGTTGTAGTATTCCACTGCCGCTTCTTTAATTATATCTTCAAGGTTTGGACTTGCTTCTATATATGCATCCATAATCACCTCTTTCTCTTTCTCAAGCATTGATTCAGCGTGTTCAATAGCACATTCAAAGTATGGGTGCTTCTCATAGCCGTGCTCATCTTTTTCTTTTTTAAGCCATTCAATATGCTCTTGCATTGGTGTTTTCATCTCTCTTTGGTGTTATTAGCTGTCATTATCTGCACCATTTAACACATCTTGAATAGACATTCCTAATTCACAAGGTCTGCGATAATTACCCATTTTATCTTGTGCGTAACAATAACCACCATCTTTAACACCATTAGGTTTTTCACAGGTGCATTTGTGATTCGTAGTTGAATGTAATTTCCTTGTTGAGTATGCAGCAAGTGGTGCGGGGTATTCGTTAAGTACGTTCATCTCTCTTTGGTGTTGATTCTAAACTTAAATGGATAGTAAGGGTATGCTGCCATCCATTCAGTACCATATTTGTCTTTGTAGTGAAATATTGTTTCACCGCTAACCTTATCCACAAAAGATGTCTTTAGTGTTCTCTTCATTGTGAACATACTGATGATGTTCTTTACAAATCTCTTCATCTCTCTTTGGTGTTTAGATTGCTAACATACAAAAAAACTCCCCCATCACCAAAGTGATAGAGGAGCTGTATCCAGTCTTCATGTATAGGAATCATCGAATCGGGCAAGCCCCTGAATCACATTCAGCAATGTCGATGTCATCCATGTTCAGGCTACTCAGAGACGTAATCGGCACTACCTTAGCCTTCATCTCCTCGTACTGCTCCTTGGTGATTTCCTCCAACGGTGCTTGGTCGAATCCATGCTCATTGTGGAGCAAGAAGGAAACAGACTTCACATTCATGTAGTTCTCACCGAGCCACTTCTTAATCTCGTCAAGCTCTTCCTTGCGATAGTAGATGGTGACAGACACAGAGTTGTCCGACCACTCAGCCTGTAGTCTCTTTATCACTTCAAGCTGGTCTACGGCACTCATATCGTTGGCAAGGCGTGTACCCTCAGGGAACTCACATGGGAACGACACAACAACTGTGGAGTGGTCTTCTGTTCCATCGAAGTTGCGGACATACTCAACGTGGTAGCCATTCTCACGACACACCTTCACAAGCTCAGATTCTGTCGCCATTCGGATACGCCTGATGTAGTGCTGTGAGTATGCGGGGTGTGCGCCAGCAGTTACGCCAGCAAGCAGGCTCAGTGTTCCCGATGGCTTAACCGTGGTTAGCTTAATCGACTCAGGGAATCCCTTCAATGCAGAGTATTCCTTGTCGTAGGCACGGATGTAGGTGTATGCGTCAGAGAGCCAACCCTGTTGTTCTTCGGAAGCCTGAAGGTATCCTGTTACACCGATGCCCATACGCATATTCTTGTGTACGATGTCCTCTGTCTCCTTGATGGCACATGGGATGGCAAGGCTGTGCTTGTTGATTCTGTATAGAAGCCTCAGAACGAGCTTCAGCTCTGAATACGTCTCGATGTTTGGCAAATAAACCTCAGCCAAGCAGCAGGTCTCGAAGTTGGCGAGGCTCTGCTCCGCACACGGGTTGTACCCTTGTACATCGGGGTCGGGGTACTCGGTCTCGAATGTCCTCCCCATCTTGCGTGAAGACTCAAGATTGATGAGTCCGTAAGGCTCTCCATTGCCCTTGTAGCCCTCCCAAAACTCTTCGGGTAGCTTGGTGACATCGTCACACACCACCGAGTTGTTGGACATAGCCCTCCAGTTTGGAATACCTCCCAAGTCCCATCTCTTAGCTTGCAGATACTCGATGTCATCCATGTCACCAAGAGCAATCTGAGCTGAACGCCTGACGTTGCCAGCAACTACAATCTTGCCGATGATGTTCATAATGTCAAGACAGTCTACAGAAGACAGCCTCTTGCCTGAACGGGAGTTGAGAATCTTGTTGATTTCAAGCATCCCCCACACCAAGTCCTCAGAGCCTGATGCCGTACCACCAAATCCTTTGATGGGAGAGCCAGCAGGACGAATCAGATGTGTGGCGAAAGAGAAGCCCTCTCCTGTAACGAAGGAAGCCTCCAACACTCTCTTGAGTAGTTCCACCCATCCCTCTCTTGAGTCGGGGACGATGAAGTCTGCATCGTTTACATCCTTGC
>Ga0208645_1001414_pt1 | contig 21032 bp, 21 predicted proteins | sample VirMetDEL_Sep_01_FD_184519 | JGI IMG/M metagenome (GOLD analysis project Ga0208645, IMG submission 184519) | Aqueous microbial communities from the Delaware River and Bay under freshwater to marine salinity gradient to study organic matter... | ecosystem: Environmental > Aquatic > Marine >... | reverse complement strand
TCGTCAAACACAAGATTCTCGATGCCATCGGCGACCTGTACCTGCTGGGTAACAGCCTGATCGGCGAGTTCAAGGGCTTCAAGTCGGGTCACGCACTGAACAATCGTTTGCTGCGTACGCTTATCGAGCAGACCGATGCCTGGGAAATGGTGACCTTCGAGGACGCCACACTCGCGCCGATCTCTTACATGCGCCCGGTTGCGGCGGTGTAAGCGAACTCTCTTTCCAGCTTCAATTGAGGCCACCTTCGGGTGGCCTTTTTTATGGCGTGCCGTTCAACTGCCGGCGAGCATCTGGAAGATTTCTGACGCCATTTGTCTGGCGAGTGCGAAAAAATGAAGTTTGCCGACGAACGGAGCGAGAGCTTACTCGTCCTTCTGCGTATGACTGGCCAAACGCTCCAGTGCCGCGCGTAGCCTGGGGTCGCTGATGCCTTCGGCCGTCGCCTGGATGCTTTGAGCGGCGCTATTGGACAAGTGCAGGGTGCGACCGGTTCCGCGATTCTGGCCGGCTTGAGGTTGCACCTTGAACAGGATTTTCGTTAAGGTCGCGAATTCTTCGAGTGCCTGCAGTTGGCGTTGCAGTCTTCTTTGCTGATAACGCAGGCGTGTTGCCCAGTGGCCATCGGTCACGATCAATAGCAGACAACCTTCACGCCAGGACGCTACATGACAGTGTTCTCGGGCGGCAGGTTGTAGCTGGCTTTCTACAAGACGCTGCAGGTGGGTAAGGCGTTGCGCCTGACCGAACAGCGCTTTCAGGGGCTTTGCTTCGCGTAACAGCTTAGCGGGTGCCTGGGCCGGCAAGGGACGAAACGTCATGGCAGGAAGCCTTAAGTTGCAGAGCCGTCATGGTAGCAGAGCGTGCTGCCGGCCTGTGTTCTGCGAAAAGGGGAAGCCATGCATATCATCCTGCTCAATAGCCGTCACGGTTCGGCGCGAACGATCAATCTGGACCTGCGTTGGCTGCTGCTATCGGCGGCCTTGCTGCTGGTTCTGAGTCTTGGCGCCGGCGCCGCACTGGGCGCCAAGTGGCTGACAGCCGAACCCGTGGTCGACACCTCGCTGGTCGAAGCGCTCGATCAGCAACGCGAGCAGGTCGGGGTGGTGCGTCAGGACGCTCAACGCCAACTCGACGCCTTCGCTGTGCATGTCGCGGAATTGCAGGCCCGCCTGACCCGGCTCGATGCACTGGGTGAGCGCCTCACCGAGCTGGCGGAGCTGGACGCAGGCGAGTTCGATTTCTCCCTAAGTGTCGGACAGGGTGGTGCGGAAGATGCGCTGGGCGCTTCTGCCTATGCGCCTCCTCCGTTCATGAGTGCGCTGGACGATCTGGCGCTGCGCGTGGAAAGCCGTGAGCAGCAGCTGGAAGTGCTGGAACAACTGCTTGGCGAGCGCCGTCTGAGTGAAGCTGAAACCCTCTCTGGCCGCCCGGTTCTGCAAGGTTATGTGTCGTCGCCTTTCGGTCGTCGCGTGCACCCGCTGACCGGCCGGGTCAGTGTCCACAAGGGCATCGATTTTGCCTCCAAGCCAGGTAGCGATGTGGTCTCGGTGGCGGCGGGCATCGTCACCTTCTCCGGCAAGAAGAATGGCTATGGCAATGTGGTGGAGGTCAGCCACGCCGATGGCTACATCACCCTCTATGCGCATAACCAGAGCAATACCGTGCAGATCGGTGATCTGGTGCAGCGCGGCCAGACCATCGCCAAGGTCGGCCGCAGTGGTCGCTCCACCGGTTATCACGTGCATTTCGAAGTCAGCAAGGATGGCCGTCAGGTCAATCCCGCGCTGTACATCGCCCGCGCCAGCGGCGTCGAGTGAGCCAAAGGGCTCGTCGCTCTTGAATTGCCAGCATTCATCCCCATATAAAGTTTCACGCCGCGCCCCTGGTTTGCCAGGGATGCGTGGCCTGCGCCATCACACGGCAGCAACGGGCTGACAACGTCACTTTCCTCCCTGAGTTTTCCGGGTAGAATGCCCCCTTCGCCCGCAGCCATGCTGGCTGCCAGGTCGCGATTTGCGCCGACCTCCATCCATTCGCCGGAAGATCCTGTCGATATGTTTGCGCCTCTGTTTAAAAAACTTTTCGGAAGCAAGAATGAGCGTGAAGTCAAACGCTTGCTCAAGGCGGTGCAGTCCGTCAACGTCCTCGAAGAGCAGATGATCGCCCTCTCGGACGAGCAACTGCGTGGCAAGACCGAAGAGTTCAAGGGCCGTCTGGCCAAGGGCGAAACCCTCGACAAGTTGCTTCCCGAAGCCTTCGCTGTGGCCCGTGAGGCCGGTAAGCGAGTGATGGGCATGCGTCACTTCGATGTGCAGCTGATCGGCGGTATGACCCTGCACGAAGGCAAGATCGCCGAGATGCGTACCGGTGAGGGCAAGACGCTGGTCGGTACCCTGGCGGTTTACCTCAACGCGCTGTCCGGCAAGGGCGTGCACGTGGTGACGGTCAACGAATACCTGGCCCGCCGCGACGCCAACTGGATGCGCCCGCTGTATGAGTTCCTCGGTCTGTCCGTCGGTATCGTCACTCCCTTCCAGCCGCCGGAAGAGAAGCGTGCCGCTTATGCCGCCGATATCACCTACGGCACCAACAACGAATTCGGTTTCGACTACCTGCGCGACAACATGGCCTTCAGCCTGGAAGACAAATTCCAGCGCGAGCTGAATTTCGCCGTGATCGACGAAGTGGACTCCATCCTCATCGATGAAGCGCGGACGCCGCTGATCATCTCCGGCCAGGCCGAGGACAGCTCCAAGCTGTACATCGAGATCAACAAGCTGATTCCGCGCCTCAAGCAGCACATCGAGGAAGAAGAAGGCGTGGTGACTCAGGAAGGTCACTACAAGGTCGACGAAAAAACGCGTCAGGTCGAACTCAACGAAGCTGGCCACCAGTACGTCGAGGAGATGCTCACCGCAGCCGGCCTGCTGGCAGAAGGCGAGAGTCTCTATTCCGCGCACAACCTCGGCCTGCTGACTCACGTTTACGCCGGCCTGCGTGCGCACAAGCTGTTCAACCGCAATGTCGAATACATCGTGCAGAACGGCCAGGTGATCCTGATCGACGAGCACACCGGCCGTACGATGCAAGGCCGCCGCCTTTCCGAGGGCCTGCACCAGGCCATCGAAGCGAAGGAAGGGGTGAACATCCAGGCCGAGAGCCAGACCCTCGCCTCGACCACCTTCCAGAACTACTTCCGTCTCTACAACAAGCTGTCCGGTATGACCGGTACCGCCGATACCGAGGCGTTCGAGTTCCGCCAGATCTATGGTCTGGACGTGATGGTGATTCCGACCAACAAGCCGGTCGCGCGCAAGGACTTCAACGACCTGGTCTACCTGACCCAGGAAGAGAAGTACCAGGCGATCATCGCCGACATCAAGGACTGCCAGGCTCAGGGCCGGCCGATCCTGGTCGGTACCGCGACCATCGAGACGTCTGAGTACGTCAGCCAGTTGTTGGACAAGGAAGGTATCGAGCACAAGGTGCTCAACGCCAAGTTCCACGACAAGGAAGCCGAAATCATCGCCCAGGCCGGTCGTCCGGGCGCGCTGACCATCGCCACCAACATGGCTGGTCGTGGTACCGACATCCTCCTCGGTGGTAACTGGGAAGTGGAAGTCGCCGCGCTGGAAAATCCAACCGATGAGCAGATCGCGCAAATCAAGAGCGAGTGGCAGAAGCGTCACCAGCAGGTGATTGAAGCCGGCGGCCTGCACGTGATCGCCTCCGAGCGCCACGAGTCGCGTCGTATCGACAACCAGCTGCGCGGCCGTTCTGGTCGTCAGGGCGATCCAGGCTCCAGCCGCTTCTACCTGTCGCTGGAAGATAACCTGATGCGCATCTTCGCCTCGGATCGGGTGAAGAACTTCATGAAGGCCCTGGGCATGCAGTCCGGCGAGGCCATCGAGCACCGTATGGTCACCAACGCCATCGAGAAGGCCCAGCGCAAGGTCGAGGGGCGCAACTTCGACATGCGTAAGCAACTGCTCGAATTCGATGACGTGGCCAACGAGCAGCGCAAGGTGATCTACCACATGCGCAACAGCCTGCTGGCCGCCGAGAGTGTTGGCGACACCATCGCCGAGTTCCGCGAGGAAGTGCTGACCGCTGCGGTCAACAGCCATATCCCGCCGCAGTCGATGCCGGAGCAGTGGGACGTAACGGGCCTGGAATCCACCCTGCAGAGTGATTTTGGCATCAAGCTGCCGATTCAGCAGTGGCTGGACGAAGACGACAAGCTGTACGAGGAAACCCTGCGCGAGCGCATCCTCGCCGAGTTGCTGGCTGCTTACAACGAGAAAGAAACCCAGGCCAGCGCCGAGGCGCTGCGTACCTTTGAGAAGCAGATTCTGCTGCGCGTACTGGACGATCTGTGGAAAGACCACCTGTCGACCATGGATCACCTGCGTCACGGTATTCACCTGCGCGGTTATGCGCAGAAGAACCCGAAGCAGGAATACAAGCGCGAGTCCTTCGCCCTGTTCCAGGAGCTGCTGGAGTCGATCAAGCGCGACGCTATCCGCGTGCTCAGCCACGTTCAGGTTCGCCGCGAAGATCCCGAAGAGGAAGAGGCCCGTCTGCGCCGCGAAGCCGAGGCCATGGCCGAGCGTATGCAGTTCCAGCACGCCGACGCCTCTGCGCTGGCCGCTGAAGAAAGCAATGGCGAAGAGGGTGATGTCGCTGTGGCTGCAGCACCGGTGCGTGCCGAGCAGAAGGTTGGCCGTAACGAGCCGTGCCCCTGTGGTTCGGGCAAGAAGTACAAGCACTGCCACGGTCAGATCGGCTGATAATGGCAGGTGCGCGCCGCTGAAGGCGCTTGCAGTAGAGAGGGCTTCGGCTATGCTGTCGCCGCCCTCGACGACGCCGCGACGGCTCTGCCGTTCGCGGCGTTTTACCATCTTTCAGACCGCCAGGCGGTCAGCAACGTCTCACAAGGAGCTCACCTTATGGCTGTTGGTCTTGGCCCGCTGTCTACCCTGCACCCGGTTCCTGGTTTCGAGCTGGGCATCGCCTCGGCCGGTATCAAGCGTCCCGGGCGCAAGGATGTGGTGGTGATGCGCTGTGCCGAAGGTTCGCGCATCGCTGGGGTGACCACCACCAACGCCTTCTGCGCGGCGCCTGTACTGATCACCCGCGAGCGCCTCGGGGGGGAAGTACGCTATTTGCTGACCAACACCGGCAATGCCAACGCCGGCACCGGCGCCGATGGTCTGGCTCGTGCGCGTCGCGCCTGTGCGCGTCTGGCCGAGCTGACCAGTGTTGCCGAAAGTGCCGTGCTGCCGTTCTCCACCGGTGTGATCGGCGAGCCGCTGCCGGTCGAGAAGATCGAGTCCGCGCTGCAGGCTGCGCTGGATGACCTCAAGGCCGATAACTGGGAAGCTGCCGCCACCGGCATCATGACCACCGACACCCTGCCCAAGGGCGCCAGTCGACAATTCCAGCACGATGGCGTGACCATCACCGTCACCGGTATCTCCAAGGGTGCCGGGATGATCCGGCCGAACATGGCCACCATGCTTGGCTATATCGCCACCGACGCCAAGGTCACTCAAGGCGTACTGCAGGACCTGGTGCGCGACGCGGCGAACAAGTCGTTCAACCGCATCACCATCGACGGTGACACCTCCACCAACGACTGCTGCATGCTGATCGCCACCGGCCAGGCGGCGCTGGCGGAAATCACCGAGGCGACCGGCGAGCTGTTCGCCAAGCTCAAGCAGGCGGTGTTCGAGGTGTTCATGGAAGTGGCGCAGGCCATCGTCCGTGACGGCGAAGGGGCGACCAAGTTCGTCACCGTCCAGGTCAACGGTGGTGGCACCCATCAGGAGTGCCTGGACGTGGCCTACGCCGTGGCCCACTCACCGCTGATCAAGACCGCGTTGTTCGCCTCCGACCCCAACTGGGGGCGTATCCTTGCTGCTGTGGGCTACGCCGGCGTGCCGCAACTGGACGTGAGCAAGATCGACGTGTTCCTCGGCGAAGTCTGCATTGCCAGCAAGGGTTGCCGTGCGACCACCTACACCGAAGAGCAGGGTGCAGCGGTGATGGCGCGTGAGGAAATCACCATCCGCATCGAGCTGGGGCGCGGAGCCTGCAGTGAGACCATCTGGACCACCGACCTGTCCCACGAGTACGTCAAGATCAACGCCGAATACCGCACCTGATTAGTCCCAGCCATACACTATTCCCGCGCCTCATGACCCCATGACGCGCGGGAATTTGCTATTCGGGGGGCGGGCTTTTAACGTCGAGCGACTTCGAGGTATTTCAAGAACGTAGGCGAGGATGCGCAAGATGGCACTGCAACTGGTGATTGGCGACAAGAACTATTCCTCCTGGTCTCTGCGTGCGGCGCTGGCGGTCGATCTGGCCGGTGCCGACTGCGAAGAGCTGCGGGTACGTTTGTTTCAGCCTGACAGTCGCGCACAACTGTTGCGCTATTCGCCCACCGGCAAGGTGCCGGTTCTGCTAACTGAGCAGGGGGCTGTGTGGGACTCCCTGGCGATTGCCGAGTACCTGGCTGAGTGCTATCCCGAGGCACAGCTGTGGCCGCAGGAACGTCAGGCTCGCGCGCTGGCACGCAGTATTTGTGCGGAAATGCACAGCGGCTTCACTGCGCTGCGCAGTCATCTGCCCATGGACCTGGCACGGGACAAGGCACTGGCCGAACTGCCTGACGAGGCGCAGGCCGATATCGATCGCATCTGCGCGATCTGGGCCGGGTGCCGTGAGCGTTACGCCAGTACCGGTAACTATCTATTTGGCCAGGCCAGCATCGCCGATGCCTTCTACGCACCGATCGCCGCGCGACTGCGCAGTTATCATGTGGCGTTGCCGACAACGGCTGCGGCCTATGTTGAAACCATCTATCGCTGGCCGGCGTTCCAGCGCTGGTATCAGGCAGCATTGCAGGAGGTAAAGGGGTGAAGCGCGTTCATGTCGCAGCAGCGGTGATTCGGGGTGAAGATGGACGCATCCTGATCGCCAAGCGCCCACAGGACAAACATCAGGGCGGCCTGTGGGAGTTTCCCGGCGGCAAGGTGGAGGACGGCGAAGCGGTCGAGGTCGCTCTGGCGCGAGAGCTGGAGGAGGAACTAGGCATTCGTCCGCAGGCCGCGCGTGCGCTGATCCAGATTCGCCACGATTACCCCGACAAGCAGGTGCTGTTGGACGTCTGGGAGGTATCGGCCTTCAGCGGTGAGCCCCATGGCGCCGAAGGCCAGCCACTGACCTGGGTCAGCGAGCGACAGTTGCTGGAGTATGAATTTCCCGCCGCCAACAAGCCCATTGTCGCTGCGGCGCGCCTGCCTGATCGTTACATGATTACCCCGGACAACCTGGAGCCGAGCGAGCTGCTCGCTGGTATCCGCAGCGCCCTGGCGCAAGGGGTGCGGCTGATTCAGCTGCGTGCGCCGAACATGTTCGATCCGCAATACCGCGACCTGGCTGTCGACGTACAAGGTTTGTGCGCCGGCAAGGCGCAGTTGATGCTCAAGGGGCCACTGGAGTGGCTGGGCGATTTCCCTGCGGCCGGCTGGCATCTGACGGCCGAGCAGTTACGCAAGTATGCCGCGGGCGGCCGTCCGTTCCCTGAGGACCGCTGGTTGGCGGCGTCGTGCCACAGTGCCGAGGAACTGGAGCTGGCTGCACAGATGGGCGTGGACTTCGTCACCCTGTCGCCGGTGCAGGCGACCGCGACGCACCCCGAGGCGCAGCCGCTGGGTTGGGACGCTGCCAGCGAGATGCTCACGGGCTGCAACTTGCCAGCTTATCTACTGGGCGGCGTCGGCCCGGCCGATATCGAACGCGCCTGGCAGGTTGGCGGCCAAGGCGTGGCGGGCATCCGCGCATTCTGGCCTATCTAGGGCGGCGGGAGCGTGTAGGAGCGAGCTCTGCTCGCGAACCTTTGCTTGGTATCGATTCGCGAGCAGAGCTCGCTCCTACCGTTCGCGTTCAATCTGGCCTATACCTGAGGCGTGCATATAAGCAGGAGGCAAGGAATGTCCCACTACCATGCCTCTCATCTACGCCACGGTCGTTTCTCGGAAGCCGGACGTATCTATTCGGTAACCGCCGTTACTCACAGCAGGCAGGCTTGGTTCCACGACTTCTACGTGGGAGGCCTCTTGGTCGACGAGCTGCGTCTAGCGGAGCAGTAAGGCCTGGCCGGTTCACTGTGCTGGGTGGTGATGCTTGACCATTTCCACTGGCTGTTGCGACTGGATCAGGGTGACTTGGGCAGTCTGTTGCAGCAGGTCAAATCACGCAGTGCCAAAGCCATCAATCACCATCTGAGGCGTAACGGCAAGGTCTGGCAGTCCGGTTACCATGATCACGCTTTGCGCCGGGATGAGACCGTTCTTGATGTCGCTCGCTATATCGTGGCCAACCCCTTGCGCGCTGGCCTGATCGATCGCTTAGGCGACTACCCTCTATGGGATGCCGTCTGGTTGTAGGCGCGAGGGGTCAGGGCTTGTCTGCCGCCCTCCACAACACCTCGGCAATGCCCTGGCGCTTGGCGATCAGGCGGGCGGCGACGAACAGCAGGTCGGAGAGGCGGTTGACGTAGGCCAGGCCTTCGGCGCGCAGTGGCTCCACGGCATTGAGGTGCTGGCAGCGGCGCTCGCTGCTGCGCGCCAGACTGCGGCAGACGTGGGCCTGGGCGATCAGCCTTGAGCCGCCGGGCAGGATGAAGTTTTCCAGCGGCCCGACCTCTTCGTTCCAGCTGTCTATTGCGGCTTCCAGACGCTCCACTTCCACCTGTTGCAGGGCCTGATACTCGGGCATCGCCAGTTCGCCACCGAGGTCGAACAGGCGGTGTTGGCAGGGGCTCAGCACGTCGCTGACGTCCTTGAGGGCTGGCCAGGTCGCGACCGCCTCGTCGAGTTCGGCAAGCAGCAGGCCGAGCTGGCTGTTGAGGGTGTCCAGTTCGCCGATGGCCTCGATACGTGGATGGTCCTTGCCGACTCGACGGCCGTCGGCCAGGCCGGTTTCTCCTTTGTCGCCAGTGCGGGTGTAGATCTTCGAGAGGCGAAAACCCATGTCTCAGAGTCCTGTGTGGTCGGGTAGGGAGGCCAGCGGTAGGCGCAGGGTGAAACAGGTGCCATGGCCGGGTGTGGAGTGCACCTCCATCTGCCCTTTGTGGTTGTTGGTGATGATGAAGTAAGAGACTGCCAGGCCCAGGCCGGTGCCCTGGCCAACTTCCTTGGTGGTGAAGAATGGCTCGAAGATACGCTTGCGCACCGCCTCGCTCATACCGGTGCCATTGTCCTCCACCTGAACTTCCGCCCAACTGCCAGCTTGCCGCGTGCGCAGGATGATACGGCCAGGTTCGGCCTCCTCGTCGCGCTGATGAATGGCTTGGGCAGCGTTCTTCAGCAAGTTGAGTAGTACCTGCTCCAGTTCGTTGGCGGTGCCGGCCACCGGACCCAGCAGCGGGTCGAACTGGCGCACGATCTCCAGAGCCTTGAAGTCGAAGCTGTCGGTCAGGTCGAAGTCATTGCCGGCGATTTCCAGAGCCTGGTCGATCAAGGCCGGCAGGTCGCAGGGCGATAGCTGGCGGTCGCTACGACGGCTGAAACTGAGCATGTGGCTGACGATCTTGGCCGCGCGCTGGCCAGCCTGCTGGATACCATCGAGCAGGCGCGGCACCTCGCGTGCCTCCATGTATTGCTCAATGGCGGGCAGGCTGAGGCCAGCCTGTTCGGCCTGTTCGAGGTTTTTTTCCAGGCCCGGAGACAGGCGCCGGCGGATGTTCTGTACGTTATGCAGGATAGCGCCGAGCGGGTTGTTGATTTCATGCGCCATGCCGGCAGCCAGGCCGCCGACGGAAAGCATCTTTTCCGACTGCACCATCATTTCTTCGAGGGCCAGGCGCTGGGTGATGTCGTCGATACGGATCACCGCGCCACGACCCGCACTGCCCATCAGTGGATAGAAGGTCAGTGCGTAGTGGTGGGGCTCCTCGTCCTTGTGCCAGGTCACGCGCTCGATCTTTTCCACCCGGTGTTGCTCGGCGGTACGTTTGAGCTGTGCGAGGAAGGGTTTCAGCGGCGGGAACGCGAGGAATACCGGCTGGTTCAGCGCTTCTTCCAGGCGTGTGCCGGACAGGTCGCTGGCTTCCTGATTCCACTGCGTGACGTAGAGTTGCTCGTCGAGGGCGATCAGCGCCGAGGGCATGGAGTCGATGATGCTATTGAGGTAGTTCTGAAAACCGGTGAGCTTCTTCTCGATCTTGCTGCGTACCTGCACTTCCAGCTCCAGCTTGCGGTTGGAGTGGCGGGTTTCCTCGGCCAGGCTCTGCGCCTGGTCGAAGGCCTGTTGGGCGTCGTCGCGGGCGCGCTTGAGCTGCTGCTCACGGGCCTCCATGCGCATCAGCATGGTGTTGAAGGCATCGGCCAGGCTGCCGATTTCATCCTGATTGCCGCGATTGGCGCGTAGCGCATAGTTCTCTTCGCGGGTGACCTGGCGTGAGAGCTCCTCAAGGCGGCGGATGGGTTTGGTCACCAGGCGTTTGATCTGCCTGGCCACCAGCATCCACAGCAGTACGCTGAACGCCAAAATGACCAGGCTGGCGGTCAGGGTTCCGGTGTAGAAGGCTCCAGGCAGTTCGCTTGAGGCCACCAGCAGCAGGGCGCCGGGGTGGCCGCTGGGGTGGGGCAAGTCGACCAGCAGGTTGGTGCGGAAGGCGGTTTCGCGCCAGTTCTGCAGTTGGCTGATCTCCTGCGGTAATTGCAGTTTCTCACCGCGCTGCAGCTGCGCCAGGCTATCGCCGTTGCTGTCGTAGATCACCGCGGCACGCAGTGGTGCGTATTCATCCAGGCGCTTGAGCAGGGCCTGGGCCGAGGCTGGCGAATGCAGCGCCTCTTTACTTAGCGTTGGGCTGGCGATGAGTCGACCGAGGGTGTGCAGGGCTTGCGGCGCCATACTCTCCTGGGTGATCCAGTAGGCTGCGCTGATGAAGGCCAGATTGGCCACCAGCATCACCGCGGCGAGCAGTACCAGCAGCGCGGCGAGCAGTTTGCGGCCGACCGGCAGGTTTTCGAGGCGCTGGCGCAGTCTCATGAGGTTATCGCTATGGCGAGAGGAAGCGGCAGGTTAGCGCGCCAGGAAGGTCATTGCCACGGCCTGGCTCGTCAGGGGGACGGCAACAGCCCCTAGTTCAGCGCTAGGCCGCGCTCCTCCAGATGCCGGAGCAGGCGTTGTTGCAGGTGCTGCAGGTGCGGCAGGTGCAACTGGTGGCGCTGCGCGGCGGCGCAGGCGTAGCCGAGCAGGTAGGTGACCTCGGTGCGACGGTCTTGCGCGACGTCCTGATGCATGGAGGAGTAGTTCGCTGCGGTGGCGAGGATCACCCGTTGCACGTCCTCATGCAGATTCTCCGCGGCTGTCGGTTGGCCACAGTGTTGCAGCAGTTCGCCGAGTTCGGCGCACAGGGTGGCGATTTCGGCTGGGTGCTCGGCGAGATCACCATTACGGCAGTCGTGGAGGACGGTGAGGGGATTGATCGCGCAGTTCAGTGCCAGTTTGCGCCACAGGCGCGCGAGGATATCCGGGCTCCATTGGTGAGCGATGCCGGCGCGTTGCAGCTCGTCCAGCCAGGCTGGCGGCCGGGGATCGCTCGGGTCGCCCAGCCAGTTGTGACCATTACCGGCGAATACCACCTGAAAGTCTGCAGGGCGAAAGGCACCTTCGGTGCTGGAGACGAACAGGCAGCGTTGTTTCGGTAGGTGCTGGGCGACTTCATCCTGGCTACCCAGGCCGTTTTGCAACAGCAACAGCTCGGCGCCTGGGGTCAGGCGTTGGGCGACGCTCGCCACTGCACGTTGCGCGTCATAGGCCTTACAGGCGAGCAGCAGGCGCTGGATTGGCGTATCCGCCTGTGGCAGCTCTGCGGGGATGGCGTATTGCTGGGGCTGGTTTGCTTCGACCAGCGTCAGGCCGCCAGCCCGGTGGTAGGCTTCGAGGCGTTGCGGGTTACGCAGGATCAGCCTGACGGGCAGGCCGGCACGAGCCAGGCGCGTGGCCCACAGACTGCCGAGGCTGCCGGCACCGAGGATATGCCAGGTCACGGCAGGGGCATGCGCATGGCCGCGACCCGGCCGCTGGCGTAGGACTCGGCCAGCAGTTTTTCTGCATGCTGGATCAGTTGCTCGGGGTCGGTGGGCAATGCCTTGGCGTCAAGCCCGACCAGGCTGATGCCCGCCTTCAGCGTGATGAAGCCTTCGCTGGTCTTGAATGCCTTGAGATTCAGTCCTTCATGCAGGCGCTTGAAGCTGCTCGGCGAGCACTCGTGCAGGTCCTCGAGCAGGGTGATCAGGCCGAAGTGGTTGTCGTCCAGGCGCGTCAGCACATCCAGCGGCCTGACCAGTTGCTGCAGGCGTCGTGCTACGCCGTGCAGCAGCTCGTTGAAGAAGCGATCGCCATACTGGCTGCGCAGTTGACCGGCGTCCTGCAAGCCGATCAACAGGTAGCACACGGCGCCGCCGCGTGATTCGATCTGGCGCAGGCTGTCGGTGAGCTTCTGGCGCAGGTAGCGTGGGTTGCCCAACCCGGTGAGCGGGTCGACCAGATTGCGCCGCTCCAGGCTGGCGATGTTGTGCGTCAGCATGCGGTTTTCGTGCAGCAGGCGCTGCAGGGTGTTGCACAGACGGTCGGCGGCGTAGACCCGCGGCACCAGTTGCTCGTTCATCGCCGCCTTGCTGATGAAGTCATCGACACCACGGTCGAAGGCTTCGCTCAGGACGTTTTCGCCTTCCTTGCCGGTCAGCAGAATGATGTAGGTGTAGTGATCGGCAGTCTCGTCCAGCTGGCGCACCCGTGAGGTCAGCTCCAGGCCATCGATCTCGGGCATCAGCCAATCGGCCAGCAGTACGCTGGCGGGGCGCTGTTCGAGCAGTTGCAGCGCTTCGCTGGCGCTGCTGGCGAAGCGCACGTCCTGGTAGCCGGCCTGGCTCAGAGCACGACCGATCATGGCGCTGGAGAACTTGGCGTCGTCCACCACCAGGATGCTGAGATGGGGGTTGGGCATGGTGCAGGCTCGCAGGCAGAGAGGAAGGACGCCAAACGGCGTGTATCAGTCTGGTTATAATGGGCTCGCCATAGTTATCGTCAAGTCAGGCGCGCTCACTCCGTGAAGAGTATCGCGCCGTCCATCAGGAGCCCACACATGCCTTCGTTCGACGTCGTGTCCGAACTGGACAAACACGAACTGACCAATGCGGTTGATAACGCCATCAAGGAACTCGACCGCCGTTTCGACCTGCGCGGCAAATGCAGCATCGAAAGCAAGGACAAGGCGCTGACCTTGACCGCCGAAGCAGAATTCATGCTCGAGCAGGTGCTCGACATCGTGCGCAGTAGCCTGGTCAAGCGCAAGATCGACTGCCAATGCATGGAAACCAAGGAACCCTATGCGTCGGGCAAGGTGATGAAGCAGGAAGTCACCTTCCGTGAGGGTATCGACAAGGAGCTGGCGAAGAAGATCGTCGCTCATATCAAGGACGCCAAGCTGAAGGTGCAGGCGGCCATCCAGGGTGAGCAGGTGCGCGTCACCGGTAAGAAGCGTGATGACTTGCAGGAAGCCATCGCGCATTTGCGTGGTCACGAGTTCGGTATGCCGTTGCAGTACAACAATTTCCGCGATTGAACCTTTGCGGCGCCAAGGCGTCGCACCCTAGGTTGATAGCACTTTGACCGCCATGGCCTGCCATGGCGGTTTCGTTTCACGTACAGGAAAACGGGAGCACCCTATGGAAATGAACGTCGACGAACTGGTCAAGATGTCGGAAGCCTGGCTGCCGGTCGTGCTGGAGTACAGCGGCAAGTTGACCCTGGCAGTGATCACGCTGCTTATCGGCTGGTGGCTGATCAGCCGGCTCACATCCAGCATCGGGCGCATGCTCGAGGCACGTAAGGTTGATCGCGCGCTGAGCAGTTTCATTGGCAGCCTGGTCAGCATCGTGCTGCGTATTCTGCTGCTGATCAGTGTCGCGTCGATGATCGGTGTTGAGACCACCTCCTTTATCGCCATGATCGGTGCGGCGGGTCTGGCCATCGGTCTCGCCCTCCAAGGTAGCCTGGCCAACTTCGCCGGTGGCGTGCTTATCATGCTGTTCCGTCCATTTCGCGCTGGCGACTGGATCGAGGGGCAGGGTGTTTCCGGTAGCGTCGACAGCATCCAGATCTTCCATACCACGCTGAAAACGGCAGACAACAAGGTGGTGATTGTACCCAATGGTGCATTGTCCAACGGTCATATCACCAACTATTCGCGTGAGCCGCGTCGGCGTGCCGACATCAATGTCGGTATCGATTACTCCAGCGATATCAAGCGTGCCCGTGAGGTGCTGCTGGATATCGCCAAGGATCCGCGTGTGCAGCTTGATCCCGCACCGGTGGTGTTCGTCACTGGTCTGGGTGACAGTGCCGTGAACCTGTCGTTGCGTGTGTGGGTGGCGACTGGCGATTTCTGGCCGGTGACCTTCGCCTTTACCGAACTGGCCAAGGAGCGCCTGACCGAAGCCGGTATCGGCATTCCCTTCCCACAGCGCGTGGTGCATCTGGCCAAGGCCGAATGAGGCGCGATGAATGAAAAAGCCCCGGTCGATCCGGGGCTTTTTTCTGTCTGTCGATCAGGCCTTGTCTGCCGCAGGCGGCATCGTATCGGGCAGTGGCTGGCGCTTGTCGCGACGCCACTGGACGACGATGAGTAGCAGTGTCGGTATGCCCATCAGTGCGGTGGCGAGGAAGAAGTGCGCATAGCCGAGGCTTTCCACCATCACCCCGGAGTAGCCGCCGATCAGGCGCGGCAGCAGCAGCATGATGGAGCTGAGCAGGGCGTACTGGGTGGCGGAGAACTTCAGGTTGGTCAGGCTCGACAGGTAGGCGACGAACGCCGAGGTGGCCAGGCCTGCGCTGAAGTTGTCGCAACTGATGGTGACGATGAGCATGTTCAGGTGCGGGCCCATGCCCACCAGAAGCATGAACAGCAGGTTGGTGGCCGCCGATGCGGCTGCACCGATCAGTAGGATCGGCATGATGCCGAAACGTACGATCAGCAAGCCGCCGGCACCCGCTCCGAGCAATGTCATTGCCAGGCCGAAGACCTTGCTGACGCTGGCAATCTGCTCCTTGGTGAAGCCCTGGTCGATGTAGAAGACGTTGGCCATCACGCCCATCACGGTATCGGACAGGCGATAGGTGGCGATCAGGCTCAGTAGTAACAGTGCCTGCCAGCGATAACGCACGATGAAGTCGTTGATCGGTGTGAGCACCGGTGCCATGCCACCCCAGAACAGGCTGGAAATGGACAGGGCTGTGAGCAGGGTGTAGAGCAGGGCACGGAGGAAGGCTCGGTCGTAGTAGAGCAGATCCTGCAGGCTCAGCTGACCCTGAAAGACCAGGTTCAGGTCGCTCTCGTAGAACTGGGTGACCATGGCCGGTATGGCAATCAGCAGGATGATCAGCAGCAGTACGGAGAGCAACTGATGGAAGAAGCCGTACTTTGCCGCAGCCGTTTTCAGCACAGGCGCCAGCCCGCCCCAGAACAAGCCGGATGCGCATACGCAGGCCAGGGTGCTGTAGAGCATGGCGCGCAGGAAGGCGCGGTCGTTGTAGAGCAACTCGTGCATGCTGACGTCGCCAAGCAGCATGGGCATCAGGTCACTCTGGTAGAACTGGATGAACATGGTTGGCACGGAGATGATCAGTACGATCACCGCGCTGATCGCCAGCAACTGGTGGAAAAAACCGTGCTTGGGCGGGGCGACGTGAATGTGTGGCGGCGCCGGTGGCTCGCGCATCCAGATGGAGGTGAGCAGGCCTGGCAGCATGAGCAGGGCGAAGACCATGTAGGTGCCGGTCCAGGCGCTGAACTGGTAGTCCTTGGCGGTGGAGCCGAAGCCTTCGGCGAAGTACAGCGCGCCAGCGGTGGCCAGCAGTGCGGCGACGCGGTAGCCGGTCATGTAGGCGGCGGCGAGCGCAGCCTGGTGTTCATCACCGAGAATCTCCAGGCGATAGGCGTCGACTGCAATGTCCTGGGTGGCCGAGGCGAAGGCTACCAGTACGGCGAGGGCGATCAGCGAAGACAGGTGCGTCTGTGGGTCGTAATTGGCCATGCCGATCAGGCCGATGGCGACCAGCCCCTGTGACAGCACCAGCCAGGAACGGCGCCGGCCGAGCTTGCCCAACAGTGGCAGGCGCCACTGGTCGAGCATCGGCGCCCACACCCACTTGAAGGCGTAGGCCAGACCGATGAGACTGGCGAAACCGATGGTTTCGCGCGCTACACCGGCTTCGCGTAGCCATACCGAAAGGGTCGAGAACACCAGCATGTAGGGCAGGCCGGCGGCGAACCCCAGAAGCAGAAGAGCCAGTGTGGCGGGGTTGGCATAGGTGGCGAGGGCTTCTCGCCAGGATTTGCGTGGCATCAGGCTCGAATCTGGGGTGGAAAATGAATAGCGCGCACTCTAACTGCTGTGCTCCATTGGGCGCCAGCCGTGACGACGCATATCCACACGTTCGTTCAGGATGCTGATGCCCTCTGCGCGCAGACGCGCCCGTTGTTCGGCACCAGAAGGGCTGCCAGCGGTCAGGCTGAGGCGGCCGCCTGCGGCGATCACCCGATGCCAGGGCAACGTGGTGCCATCCGGCAACTGACTCAGCGTGCGACCTACCCAGCGCGCTGCGCGGCCCAGGCCGGCCAACTGCGCCAGTTCACCGTAGCTGACGACCTTGCCTTGCGGTACCTGCGCCAAGACCAGATACAGCGCTTCGCGGCGCGCCTCCACGCTTGCCGGTGGCGGTGCCTGCCATGCAGACTCTGGCGGTTTCGTCTTGCTCATAGGATGCGTCCTTATCATGCGCGCACTGGTCGCCTTGCTCTTTCTTATCCTGGCCGCCCCGGCCTGGGCCGATACCGTGTGGCTGGACAACGGGGATCGTCTCAGTGGTGACATCATCCTGCTCGATGGCGGCAAGCTGGCGCTCAAGACCAAATACGCTGGCCAGGTACTGATCGACTGGAAGGATATCGATACCCTCAGCTCGGACAAGCCCCTGCTGGTGCGTCGCAGCGGTTTCGACAACGAACGCAGCGAAAGGTTGGCGGCTGCTGGCAGCGGCATGGTCCGCGTACAGGGTGAGCGTGAATACATACTGCCGCTGGCGCAGATCAAGCGTCTGGTGCCGCCACGGCCGTTACTGGAGGACCGCCTCTGGGAGGGTAACCTCGACGCCAAGCTGGACATGAAGCGCAATCAGAATGACGTCGACGAGTGGAAGCTCAAGGGCAACACCCGGGTCGAACACGGGCGTTGGCGGCATGTGTTCAGTGGCGAGCTGGAGCGTGAAACCAAGAACGACAGGAAGGTCGAGGACAACTGGGAGCTGGAATACGACCTTGACCGTTTTCTCTCCGAGCACTGGTTCTGGCGGATGGGGGTGCAGCAGGCCGAGGATGAGTTCGAAACCATCGACCGTCAGCGCATCGTTGGCACCGGCCCTGGTTATCGCTTCTGGGATGACGAACTGGGCCGCTTCGATCTGATCGCTCAGTTCAACCGCGTGCGTCTGGAGTCGGACGTCGCCGACCTGGCCTTCAACACCACATCGCTGGAGCTGGATTACAAGCGCCTGTTGTGGGGCACGCGGCTGGAGTTCTATGCCAACGCCGAGCTGCAGGTCCCGCATGTCGATACGATCGACTACGTGCTCGACAGTGAGTTCGGCCTGCGCTATCGCCTCAACCAGTGGGCACGCCTGTCGCTGCTCTATGAGCTGGACCAACTGCGAGCGCAGGGGCAGACCGTGTCGGACCGGCACTACCTGATCGGTGTCGGCGTAGGGTGGTGATGCCGCTCGACGGATCGCCGCCCGACGGAAAAAGCTGAACTCTGCGTATCTTGGTCGGTCAGCTGTTGCTCTGGCGCCGGGGTTGCGGATAATGCCCGGCTTTCGCCCACCAACGCCATTACCCAACTTATGTCGCGCTCTACATCGCTGTCCCTGCTAGGCCTGAGCATCGCCCTGTGCAGTTCTGCCGCCTTCGCCGATACCGTCTGGCTGAAGAACGGTGACCGCCTCTCTGGCACCATCCGCTTCTTCGACGGCAGCAAATTGCTGCTGGAAACCGATTACGGCGGCTCCATCCCGCTGGACTGGAAGAAAATCGCCACCCTGGAAAGCGACCATGAGTTGCTGGTCAAGCTCGGACCGGTGGACGGCGAGCGTGCCAAGTCGCTGCTGGCCGCCGAGCCTGGCAAGGTAACACTGGCCAATGGTGAGGCGCCGAAGACCATCGACTTGACGCAGATCGAGCAGATCATGAAGCCCAAGCCGCTGGTGGAGGATTTCACCTGGAAGGGTAACGTCGACCTTGGTCTGGACTACAAGCGCGGTGAGCGCGACTCCGATGACTATGACGTCGACATCAAGACTCAGGCCCGTCATGGCCGCTGGCGGCATAACGCGATCGCCGACTACAACCGCGAGTTGAAAGACGACGTCGTCAGTACCGATAACTGGAGCGCCGAGTACGCGCTCGACCGCTTCCTCACTGAGAAATGGTTCTGGCAGGGGCGCTTCGAGTACAAGCGCGACCGCATCGAAGAAGTGGAGCGTCAGCGCACCCTCGGTACCGGTCCCGGTTACCAGTTCTGGGATGACGAGCTGGGCGCGTTTTCTATCGCCACTCTGGCTAACCGCAGCGATTACCGCTACAGCAACGGTGAGCAGGATCGCTTCTACGCCATGAGCGTGAAGTGGGACTACAACCGCTACCTGATCGGCAAGACCGTCGAACTGTTCAGTGTCGGTGAAGTTGGCCGTCCGCTCAGCGGCGCGGCTGACTACAGCCTGGATGCCGAGATCGGCCTGCGTTACAAGGTGACCGACTGGGCCTCGCTGAACATGAAGGCCGAGAAGGACATGGTCAGTGGTGCCGAGGGTGATCTGGATGAAACCCGCTACACCCTGGGCTTCGGGGTCGGCTGGTAAGCATCAGCGCCTGTGTAGACGAAAAAGCCCGCGAAGATCGCGGGCTTTTTATTGGACGGCGGAATCAGGCCTCTTCCGCGTCCCGCTTCTTCCAGCCGGCGCCACCTGGCAGGACCAGGTTGAGCAGCAGGGCGCTGATGGCGCACAGGGAAATCCCCGACAGGGAGAACTCCTTGCCGCCGATGACCATGCCGCCGATGCCGAATACCAGGGTCACCGAGACGATGATCAGGTTACGTGCTTCGGACAGGTCGACCTGGTGGCGAATCAGGGTGTTGAGGCCGACCACGGCGATGGAGCCGAACAGCAGGCAGAGAATGCCGCCCATCACCGGTACCGGAATGCTCTGCAGGGCCACGCCGAACTTGCCGATGAAGGCCAGGGCAATGGCGAACGCCGCTGCCCAGGTCATGATCTTCGGGTTGAAGCTCTTGGTCAGCATCACTGCGCCAGTGACTTCGGCATAAGTGGTGTTGGGCGGGCCGCCGAACAGGCCGGCTGCCGATGTGGCCAGGCCGTCGCCCAGCAGAGTGCGGTGCAGGCCAGGCTTCTTGACGAAGTTCTTGCCGGTGACATTGCCGATCGCCACCACGCCGCCGATGTGCTCGATGGCTGGCGCCAGTGCTACCGGCACCATGTACAGAATGGCGCCCCAGTGCAGCTCCGGGGTGATGAAGTTGGGCACGGCGAGCCAGGCAGCTTGTTCTACGGCGCTGGTGTCGATCACGCCGAGCACTGCCGCAATGGCGCAGCCGACCGCGATACCCGCGAGGATTGGCACCAGGCGGAAGATCCCGCGGCCCAGCACCGCGACCAGCAGGGTGGTGATCAGCGCAGGCATCGAAATCATCATCGCGGTGCTGTAAGGCACCAGCTCGACGCTGCCGTCACCGGCCTTGCCCATGGCCATGTTCACCGCCACGGGCGACAGCGCCAGGCCGATGGAGATGATCACCGGGGCGATCACCACGGGTGGCAGCAGGCGGTCGATGAAGCTCGGGCCACGCAGTTTGACCAGCGCCGAGAGCAGGATGTAGACCAGCCCCGCTGCAATCACGCCGCCCATGACGGCAGGCAAGCCGAACTCGCCCTTGGCCGCCAGAATCGGTGCGATGAAGGCGAAGCTGGAGGCCAGGAACACCGGCACCTGACGCTTGGTCACCAGTTGGAACAGCAGCGTGCCGATGCCTGCGGTGAACAGCGCGACGTTGGGGTCCATGCCGGTGATCAGCGGCATCAGCACCAGGGCGCCGAAGGCCACGAACAGCATCTGTGCGCCGGAAATGCCCTGGCGCCACAGCGGATCGTTGAATTCCGTCTGCGACATGTCAGGCGTCCTTCTGCTTGGTGCCGAAGATCTTGTCACCGGCATCACCCAGGCCCGGAATGATGTAGCCGTGCTCGTTCAGGCATTGGTCGATGGAGGCGGTGAAGATGGTCACGTCCGGGTGAGCCTGCTCGACGGCCTTGATGCCTTCGGGAGCGGCGACCAGCACCATGGCGCGGATATCCTTGCAGCCGGCCTTCTTCAGCAGGTCGATGGTGGCGACCATCGAGCCACCGGTGGCCAGCATCGGGTCGATGATCAGCGCCAGGCGCGAGTCGATTTCCGGCGCCAGCTTTTCCAGGTAGGTGTGCGCTTCGAGGGTTTCCTCGTTGCGCGCTACGCCCACGGCGCTGACCTTGGCGCCGGGGATCAGGCTGAGCACGCCGTCGAGCATGCCGATGCCGGCGCGCAGGATGGGCACTACGGTGATTTTCTTGCCGGCGATCTTCTCGACTTGCACGCTGCCCGCCCAGCCATCTATTGCATAGGTTTCCAGGGGCAGGTCGTTGGTCGCTTCATAGGTCAGCAGGGCGCCCACTTCCTGGGCCAGCTCACGGAAATTCTTGGTGCTGATATCGGCGCGACGCATCAGGCCGATCTTGTGACGGATCAGCGGGTGGCGGATCTCGCGAGTGGGCATGGGCTGGGATCTCCAACGGGGCTCTGGGAAAAATCGCGTTAGATTAAAGCATTGCTCATGCCAAGT
>Ga0208645_1001413_pt1 | contig 21035 bp, 43 predicted proteins | sample VirMetDEL_Sep_01_FD_184519 | JGI IMG/M metagenome (GOLD analysis project Ga0208645, IMG submission 184519) | Aqueous microbial communities from the Delaware River and Bay under freshwater to marine salinity gradient to study organic matter... | ecosystem: Environmental > Aquatic > Marine >... | reverse complement strand
GTTGGTTCTTCAAAGAAGAGACCATCATCTGCAGATTTAAAAGGTTTATCTTCACCTTGGTGCCATGATTTTTTTGCATTATAAGGATTTGGCGTTTCCTCTTTTTGGACTGTATTAGTCATTTTCTTTCTCCTACTCAGGGCTTCGTTTAACAAGGTAGCTGCGTTTGTCGACTATGCAGGGCTTGTTCTTGTAAAGGTAGCCTTTCGGTTATTATAATGATAAAGTGCCAAATATCTTTGGGTGGCTTTATCGCTTAGTGTTGTTTAGTATTAGATGTTCCTACTTTTGTCAAGCATAGATTTTTTAATATCATCACCAATCATATCTTCTTCATCTCTTGCAATAGCAGTAGAATCCACAGTTTCTTTAGTAATATTAATTTGTTGTGCTGGAGCCTTTTCAGGTTCTAATACAACTTTCTCATCTTCAACATCAGTTACTGGTCCACCAGTTACTAAACCTTGTCTTTCATCTGCTTTCATTTCTGCATCTTTCATCATTGCCATTAAGTTATCAGCTCCGATTTCTTCTACAGCTTTTGCAGTAAAGACAAATTCTCCATCAGATAACCTAGCAGGTATACTGTCAGAGACTCCTGAACCCGGACCTTCAACAGGACCAGCTCCAGCAAATTCTTGAGCAACGTCTATGACTTTATCAAATAGCATAGCTAGTTCCTCATCTTGTTCTAGTTTGGACATAAGCATTTCTTCTTCTTCTTCACTTAATGCTTCTTCCATTATAAATCTTGTATATCCATCTTCCATGTCATCGTCTGATTCCATAGGCATCTCTGATTCCATTTCAGATTCCATAGACATGTTTTCTTTTTCTTCCATTGGAATTATTAAAGCTGCTTTCATTTGGTCGTCCATAGACATTGGACCACCTTCTTGTTTTTGGTCTCTCATGTTATCTTCAATAGCATCTTGTCTAGCTTGTTCATAACCAGAAAGCTTTCCATCGTTATCTAAGTCTCCAAGCATGGAACCACCGTTTTCCATTTTATATCTTTGTTTATCAGCTTCTAACATTATAGTTCCTCTTTCCTATTAATTGCCTCTTTAACCTGTAGGTCCAACTGCTCTAGGCGTACCAGAGAATTCACTTTCCCCTGCAGCCGGAACATTTCCGATTCCGATGTTGCCACCACCAGTGCCTGTAACTCCAAGTTCTTGAGGTTGTTCAGGTGTTCCTTGAATGCCTCCCATAGCTCCTTGTTCCCCACCAGTAGGTTGAGTCTCTTCGCCAATTGTTTGTCCAGCATTTTGCATTCCTATTATTTGTGCCATTAGTGCAGCTTCTTCAGGGTCGTTGAGTATTTCATCAGGGTCTAAATCTAAGCTGTAGGCTAGTTCACTTATTAGTTTAGAAATCTTAACAAACGGAGCAACTGCAGGATTTTGTGCAGTTTGTAAGAACATAGTCAATCTTTGACTTCTTACTTCTTTTTGCATCAAGCTATTTGTTCCAGTAGCTTTAACTTCTAAATCACCTTTAACGTCTAGGTTAGCTTCTAAGAACTGCATGTTCCATTGGAAGTAAGCTTCACCTAAAGGTTTTAATAAAAAGTCATCAAGGTTTTTGATAACTGTTTTAATATTTAAACTTGATGCTCCTAATAACATAGACATACCTGAAGCAGTCCTTGTCATACTTTGAACACCTGTTTGTCCGTGTGAATAACTAGGTATACCTGTTTGTTCGTCTGCAAGTTGTCTAAACTTATCAAACATCATCATGTTCTCTGGTGCTGTATTAGGAAACTTCAAACCGTGTATAGCTTGTCCCGGCATTCCAGCTTGTCTTCTAAATATCTTACCCGGATATATTTCCATTGATTGTCCACCAACTAAAGCAGACTCATCTACATCAAATACCAAAGAACCAGCCATTGCTAAATTATCTACAGCCATTCTTGCATGACCATTCATAATCTGTTGACTGTCATCCATATTCTCTGCTACACCAATACCAAAGAAGTTATATGGGTTTCTTTCGTATGGGAAAGCGTGATAAGGTATTCTATATGGAGTAAATGGATTTATTACAGCTCTTAAAACTTCATGTCCACATGTCCATACATTTACTTGTACTTCATCTAAATCATCTACAGAATCAGGTAAGTCAATACCTACTTCTTTTGCATATTCTGCATCCATAATTCCCCAGTATTCCAAGACTTCAAAGTTACTTTGATAATCTTCATCAGCTCTATCGTCATCTTTTAACGAATACTCAAAATCTTTTTCTACGTAATTAGGACCCATTTGAATTGTTGCACGTATTGCATCTTCATTAAAGTAAGGCATATTACGTAACTGCCTTAACTGACTCTTATTCATTTTATGTCTATGAATAATATATTCACATTCTTCCATAGTAGTTGCTGTAGGGTCTGGATAAAAATCCCAGCAACTTACAAATTCTATTCTAGGTACTCTAACTTCTAAAGGATTATAAGTTCTTGTACCATCTTCTTCTGTGTCCCATTTATTTAATTTTTTATTTACATTAAATGGTCCTTTCATTATACCAGTACCAAGTAAAGCTGCTTCAAGTAAAGCATTTCTTATTTCTGAAGAACCATTAGATTCTTCTATTTGGTCATGGATAAGTTTCTCCATTCTTCTTGCAGCTTTTTGTGCAGGAGATACTTCTAAAGCTTGTGGGTCAGGACTAGCTCCATCTTTTAATATACCTAACTTATCTGCTTGGTCTTCGAGACTATCTTCAAATACACCATTATAAAAAGATGCTCCGGGCTTTAAAGTTTTACCATCGCCTTCGTAACCAACATCATATGGATTTACATTTGCACCTTCTCTATTACCTATATCATCAGATATTTCTTCAGACATTGATGTTTCTAAACCGGGAGTTGGATTAGAAATATCTAGGTGTGCGTAATCTGTTTCGCCTTCAGGTATTTTAGTTTCCGAAATTCCTATCGGAAATTTACCTGTACCAAAAATAACATCTACTAACTGACCGAATGCAGCTAGTACTTTAGTCTTAGTAACTTTTACAAATACCCGAGACTTTTCAGAGTCTCTAAATCTTATTGACTTGTTATATAAACCTCTATAGTTTTCGTATGCACGTAACCATCTTCGTTCATCAGTTTCTCTAGCATCTTCTGCTTGAGCAAACCTACCTTGAATAATACCTATTAAGTTTCTTTGTTGGTCTTCTGGTATGTTTAAATTCTTTCCAGACTCACCTTCTACTTCTTCGTAGATATTATCAGCATTTAAAAATGTGTTATCTTCTGCCATATTAATAACCAAATCCTGTGTCAGCAGGTTTATATAAATCTTCTTTTATTCTTAACATCCTATCATGAGGATGGTCCATTCTTGGTCTACTCATAATTAGATACCTTAAAGCATCATAAGCATGGTCAGCAGCATGAGTATCCACATCTTCAGGGTTACTCTTAGATAACGGAAGACTTTGAAGTTCTTTAATTAGATTGGGACATGTATTAAATATCTGCAATCTAGGTCTTCCAGTACCTGTATTTACTCGTAAATGCTCATGTATTTGAGCTTTACCTGCTATTCTATTCTTATCAGCTCTTCTTAGTTTATGTCCTTTATTAACTAAGATTTCACCAATAGTAGGACCAGTATATCCAGTCCTTGACCAAGCTGCTGTATCTAATACACCAGTTATGGACTTTATTTCATTATCTTCCATTTCGGTGATAATGTCGCCTAGAGCTTCGCCTGTTAAACCTTTTTTGTATAATTCTCTATATATAATAATGGTTTTGTCTTCAGGGTCGATAGCAGCCCATAAGCAACAACTTTCAGCAGCATAACCATAGTCTACTGCTTTAACTCTTTCCCACCACCCCGGTAACTCGAAAGGTGGTATGACGTGAACCGGAGGTTCAAACTCAGCAAAGGCTGCTCCTTCATTTATATCCCAGTTACCTTCTAGCAGTTGTTTTCTTTGAACTGCCGGTAAGGACTGTAGCATCCTTTCGTATTCACCGTCTTCTGCTAAGTATGGATTATCCTGTAACTTAGCTGGTATAAACTTTCTAGTGAGACCGTCTTTACCTATAAAACTTTTATTCTCTGTTGCAGGTTCTACGTATCTCTTCTTAACCCAAGCAGCACCAACACCACCGGGGTTAGCTGTACATCTTAGATATGTTTTAAGTTCTGGATTGGTAGTTCTTAAACGTGATGCTAAGTAGTTCCATCCAAACTCTGTAGGTAAGTGAGTTATCTCATCAAACCCTATCCAACTGTACGCTTGTCCTTGATAACGATAAACATCTGCATCTCGTTCCAAGAACCCAAACTCAATCTTTGCTCCACTTGGGAACTGCCATAACTTTTCTACTTCTTTAAACTTAGCACCTTTAAAGGCTCTAGGATAAAGTTCTCGAGATTTATCTATAATCTCTCTAAGTTCTGGCATAGACCTCCTAAGTATCAAAGCTCTATGCTCTGCTATGTGGCAGTATCGCAATGGGTCTATTAACATTGCAAAACTTTTACCACCACCTGCTGCTCCACCGTAAAGAACATCTTTCTCACCAGCAGCAAGGAAGTCTGTCTGAGGTCCTTCGTTTGGCATAAAAGCAACGTAAGAACCTGTTTCATCTATATGTTTTTGTATAGGGTCAGGTAACTTTTTAGTTTCTGACTTAGTTAAAACATTAGATGTTAAAACTTTCTTTTCTTCGTCAAGTTCTTTCTTGACTCTAGCTAAACTTCTTGTTAGCTTTTTAACTTTCTGATTCTTTTTAGTTAGCTTCTTTTTTGCTTGTAAAGCCAACTTAAGTCCAGATAGTTCTGAATTTTTAGGTCTACCGGGTTTCTTCTTCGGAGTACCATCTTTCTTTAGTATATAGCTCCCATCAGGATTTGTCAAGTATTTTTCTGAATTATTTTTATTTTCGTCCATATACTTTGTCTACGTGTTTTTTCAATCCGGGTCTAGACATCTTACGTCCTGTTTCTGCCTCTAACCAATCTACTCCAATACCTAGACTAATTTCACCATGAAATACAGCTTCTGAAACTTCTTTTAATATTTGTAACTCTTCTTCAATAGGTTTTAAATAACCTTCAAAGTCTTCATCCTCTTGATATCCGAATGGAACTGTTGAGGATGTTCTTCTTATATATTCTTCTGGAATAAACATTATTTTACCTTTCTATACTTTCTAACTTTTCTAGCTGTCTTCTTTGGTTGCTTACTAAACTGTTTTCCTTTTTTAGTATCTTCTCTTTTTTTTCTTGTTGTTCTTGCGTATTCTTCTTTTGAGAGTGCCTTAATAGCTTTCTCTGGGAGATACCTTTCCCCTGTTTCTGACGACTTTTTACCACTCTTGGTACGCCACTTTTGTTTGGTCCAAGCCCTAAGACTTCTTTGACTTTTTGCTAATGTCATGTTTTTTTAATATTTTTGCTTGTGCAGTTTTACTTAGTTCTTTAAAATGAAACAAAGGCTTACTTGTTTTAGTATGAGTTTTACCTGTATGTATTTTACCGTTACTCATAGCATGTTGATTACCTTTCCATTCGGTACCGTCTCTAAGATAGTGTCCTTGAGACTTCCAGCTTTTTGAAGTTTGTTTAGCCATTTTTTTTCCTTTTCCTTTTTGTAGTGGCATTACTTATAGCCTCCACCTTTAGCTTTGTATTCTTTTGCAAGAAGCTGGGCTTTCCGAGCAGACCATTGTCCGGCTTTACCACCTTTAGTACCAGCTTTAATCTTTTCGAAAAGCCTCTTACGCATAGTCGGTTTCGTATAGTTACCGGCTTTGTTTACAGTCGACTTTTTCTTAGTCGTTGTCGTTTTTTTTCTTGGCATTATCATTCTCCTTTTTCTTACCGAAAATTTTATCCCAGTTCTCACTAAACTCATCACGAGTAATGTTACCGGGTTTGCCTTGATTACGTCTCATAGACAATCTACTGTTTTGTTTGTGTAAGGCTTTGAATTTAAAGTGTCCTGCGTGTGGCATGTTATTTTCCTATAAATGTCTTTACTACTTTTTGTAGCCTAGAACATTTCATAAGTTTATGAAACTTTTTAAAGTACCTACTTACCATTAGTCTCCTTTGACTACCATTTAACTTTGTCAGCCCAATAAGCTGCTGACATTTTTCCTTTCTTAATATTCTTAGCGTGTCTTGCTTTAAAAGAACGTCTCTTGGCTTTCATTCTGTCTGATTCACCTGCTTTAGGTTTACCAGCAGTACCTGTAAGACTACCAACCTTTTTACCTTGTTGTCCAAATCTAATTGTTTTTATTTTGTCACCTTCTTTAGCAACAACAATATGTGATTTAGTTTTATGTCCCGGAGTTCTTTTAGGTTTGTTATAACCTGATACTCCAGCTCTTTCTAATCTTGGGTCTTTTTTAGCCATTAATGTACCGTCCTTTTAGTTTCTATATTTTCATGTTGTAACTCTTGAATCTCTCCAAGTACTAACAATCCGTATTGTATAGCTATCCTGTTAGCTTCTCCTACAGTCTCTGCTTTGATGTAAGGACCTAAAGAAGATTTATCATCCATATCTACAAACTCAGTTATCCAAAGTTTCATATTCAATCTTCAACTACTTCGTAGTCACCGTCTTCAGTTTCTTCTAAATCTAAAGGTGCCTTATCAGGCATAAGAAAGATACCACCACTATTCATATTATGATTAATATCTACTTTATCTACTTTAGAAACTCCAACCCTATCAAGTAACGTCTGTGCTGCAGCTAATTTGTTATTAGCCTGTACAATGGGTCTTTTAGATTCCATTATCTCTACGACCTTAAAAGCTGCCCTAGGGGCTGAATTAGCTAGTATCTCTTGAGTGAGTTCTAGTATTTCAGACTTTAAAGTCTTTACAACGTGATGGTAGTGAGAAGTATAACCTGCAAGTTCAGCAGCTTTCTTAGCATCACCACCTGTATCGACTAGATGATTAAGAAAGTCCTGTTGCTTTTCAGTTAGTTCTCTTTTTCTACTTTTGTTATCTATAGATGGAAGTATAGCCATGAATCTAGTATACACGTCAAAATTAGACTTGTCAAGTCTTTTGTCAGACTTCCAAGCACTTTAAAGTTTTTTAACTTTTTTGCTCAAAGACTTGACAAAATTGAATTTGAAGTGTACAATAACATTGTGGTCCCCCACGGTCAATATATCCCCCAAGTATCCAAAGTCACATCTAAAAGTAATCCTAGATGGGGGAATTCTTACGTCTAAAAAATACCTTTAAAGACTTTAAAGATTTTAAAGTTTTGGTGTCGGGGCGTTAACTAGTTCTGGTTAATGGTCATTTTCCTGTATAATGTATAATCACGCTATAGATATATAGGGTAGAGGGTATGGTCTCCTGCCCACCCCTGAGAAGATTTTAGAAAAGATAACTTTAGACCTCAATGGTTTCTATCTCACTTGAAAGGCTTCGGAGTTCCTCAAGCTATTTAAGAGATATAAAGCATAGATAATCTTTTGTCTTTACCTTGAAGAATCTTCTTCGTAACTTTAAAACTTTAAAGTCTTTAGCATTACGAAGCCTTTCATGTTGCTTTCTTGTTTCCAATTCAATTGGCTGTTTAGCATATTCTATTGCTTGACACTCACTTGCAGGGCTTTGTTCTGTTATCAAAGCACTCAAAGTATTTTCATATTATACAATTGTAATGGTGTTCATACTCGATAATCTTTTGTGGTTATGGTCGTCTCACTGACTAGCAAAGCTTGGAAGCTTATCAGGCTTTAATGTAACTTTTGTTGAGAAACAAATTCTAATGTCTCGTGAAAAGCTATTAAAATTGTCATAATAATCTCCTATTTAAGCTGGTTTACGATATTGTAAAGATTTTAGAGTGGCAAATGTTTAGAGTATTTCCTCGAAGACTCGGAAATCTCTAAAACTTTTACTTCGTAAAACTCAAGCATTTGCAACTAGAAAATCTAACAATCTCTGAAAACCATATAGGAGATTTATTATGATTTTAATTACCTTTTCAAATAACGAGACAATAGAATTTAAAACAGTTTCTCAAGCAAAAGATTACGTATTAGCTTTAATGATAAGCGGAATCCAAGCTTTAGGAATAGTCAGTGATAAAACTGACGACCTTAACCACTTGCAAGATTATGTTGCGAGTATATATAAATCCATTACTTAAAGGAGTATAATATGGAAAATACATTTGATATAAATAGCTTTGATAAAGACAGAACTTCAGCACCTGCTTCGTTCAAACAATGTCAAGCAATAGGATATAAGTTTGCTAAGAAAGGTGCCAATATGAATTGGAAACTTCAAAAGCAAATTCAAGGATGTCTTTATAGTTTAGCTAAAGATGAGAGATTAACTTTTAAGAAAGCTCATCAGATTCTTCAAGGTAAGAGTCTTCCTAAAGTTTATCTTGATAAGATTGCTTTATATCTAAAAGAGAATAGCTAAAACTTTTCGGAACTCTCTCGCCTTTCAAGTGAGAGAGTTTTTTTATGCCTAGAATTTATCATAACTTAAGAACTCTAAAATCTTCTCAGCTTAATTAGTGATGAAGGCTTTTTATATGGCATCCGACCATACCAAAGAATTAAGTAAGTTAAGTAAGTTTAAGCTCGAGTTTTACAGTTGGGCTGGGGATTGAGGGCTTTTTTTTAATTTGGGCTGGATATTGAGGGCAAAATCTGTGTATAACTTAGAATTATCTGTGGATAACTTAAAATTATCTGTGGATAACTTATGTATAACTTGTATATATCTTGTTAATTACTTGTGGATAAACTTAAAATTTTAACTTTAAAATTATTTTAAGATTATACTTAAAGACTCAGCAAACTTTAAATATAAGTATATACTTTAAGTTTGTTAAGACGCTTGACTTTCTCGGTGGCTTCGCTAAAATGGGTGTCGGCTCAGCGAGGAACAAACCCCCGCTTAACTTTAAAAATATTTGGAGATAAATATGCAAGGCAAAATCAAATGTAAAAATCCTAACGGTAAATTGAATATGCAAACAATCTTGGATTCAAAATTGAAGGTTGAAAAGTTCAACAGTTTTGATAAATTAGAACGATATATCAATGAGTTAGGTTATGTTGTAAAAGCTAGAAACTCTTTCAAAGAAGATAGGTCGATAGTATATAAACATAAGTCTAATAAAAAACAACACTTGTTTGTTAAATCAACCTATGATTTTTTGAATGACAACACTATGGAAATGGGAACAGTTTGGACGATTAGCAAACTTTAAATATAAATATATACTTTAAGTTTGTTAAAACGCTTGACATCTGCTCGGCAAAACGATATAATTTGTCGGTCAGCAACAAACCGAGACTTCAAAGTCTCATAAATATAGGAGATAAATATGGACGAACTAGACCACTTAGAATTTTTAGATTTTATGACCGAACAGGAATTAAAAGCTGAAACCATTGAAGCTAATAATGAATTAGCTGAAGATATTAACCCAACAGTATAGGAGATAAAAATGGGACATGATTATGAAAAAATGAATGATGAAAAAATATCATGGGTAAATGAATATAGAATAGTTTGGGTAAATTCAGACTATGAAATTCAAGAAACATTTGTAGAAGCTGAAAGTAAAAAGAAAGGAATTATAGAATTTTTTACAGAAGTTGAAGCTGTTGATGTTGAAAACTATAAAATTAATAAAGTAAATTAGGAGATAGATATGATAAAAACATTTAAATACACACCAATAACAGATGATAATACTAATTATTTTGCTTTGTCTTTGATTGACAGAGGTATGGCAGATACTAGAGCTTTAGCAATTACTAAAGGTCTTGAAGAAAATAATTGGGACAGAGTTGTATCAGGAATATTAAATTGCGATGGCTTTAACTTTCCAAGACTACTTAGAATTGAGCCTAGATTAGTTTATATGGCTTTGGAAAAAACTAACGATGGTGCTTTGAGAGAAAGATTAGAGCAGTATCAAACAGCTTAAAAAGGAGATAGATATGAGAAAACTAATACATAAGTTATTAGGTATTGATGGCTATTATGATTTTGTGAAAAAGATATTAGTAGCTGAAGCAAGAATGAGAGATTTAGAAATACGAGTTGATGCTTTACAAGATTCATCTGATGATTTAAAATATGAGCAAGAAAGTCTTGAATATAATTTAAGTGAACTTGAAATCAGAGTAGATGAGATAGAAGCAATCGATATCGAAAATCTAAAAGACGAAGTTAAAAAAGTTATTTCAAACTTCGAAAACATGACAGAAGGCTATACAGTCTCTGTTAAATTAAACCCACCATTATAAAGGAGATATAAATGGCTAAATATGTATATGGAAAACGTGATACTAAAACTGTAAAATCTATCTATGATAGAGCTAGTATAGGTGAGAAAGCAATTTGGAACTTTGCTAATTCACTTGGAGTAAATATAGTTAGAGTAAGAAAAGATAAAGAAAGAAATGAAACTACTGTCGGTGATACTTTTTTAGGGTATCATGTTGGTAAAGTTTCAATCTATCAACAAAGAGGTAATCCTTCAAAACCTCTGCACTTTGTAAGACCTACACCACTAGGTAAAGACAACAAAGGTATGCAGATACTTGAAGTGGCTAATAATCTAGATGTCCAAGAAGTCTTGGAAGCTCTCAAAGACTATCAAATCTTAATGACTGGTAGTTTCTTTGGAAGAATGAAGCTTAGATTTGCTAGGTTGTTTTCTTAGAAGATAGTTGTGGCTAGGAGTGAGCCTTTGTAAAAGCCTTGAAAAACTAGGTTAAGGATAAAACACGAATGAGAACTAAACCACCACGTGACTAGCCACACTTTTAAATTTTAGTGTAAGATGAGCTTACTGTAAAATCCTGAAGTCTGAGCCATTATAAATCCTAGATTAAATTCGGGGACATGGAGTGACGAAGTAGGTCGTAAGATAAAGATTGGAATGAGTGCTAGAACCCATCGTCCAATACACTAAAACAAAGTCCTTACTCTTGTGTACTCATGATGCTAAACGAGAGTAAGGCATATAGTCAGTCGTTCGGTGACTTTAAAAGATAATGTTCGAGTGCTAGGTATCACTTTAAAGTGCCTTTTAATTTTAACAGGAGATAAATATGCCAAGAAAACAAGTAGGATTTCAAAATCCAAAATACGAAACATATAGATTTATATTTAATTATATATGGGAAGATAACGAAGAACTTATAAAGCTTTCAACTCATAGTTGTAGGTTTGATAATGAGAGAGAAGAAGTAAAGATGTTAGAGTATCCTAAACAACAAGCTATGGAATTGTTTAAGATAATGGCTACTGCACACTTCTTTAAAGGTAATGCACACAAAAGAATACTTGACTACAATGTAAGTTGTATCATGGAGATATCCTCTAAAAGTTTAAATAACTCAGCAAGAGGTCATAAAATATATATTGAAGAGGTATAAAATGTTTGATGAAATATTAGAATGTGTTATCTGTGAGGGTGACATAGAACAAAAGAAAACAGAAGACGGTAAAGTATATTGGAATCAAGGAGAGAATGCAGAGCCTTATGCAGAAGGTAGATGTTGTTCCTATTGTCATTCAGTATTTGTTTTACCTGAAAGAATGGAGAACCTATGAGCTATAAATTACTAAGTTTTAACAATCCAAAGACTAAAAAAGGTGAGGTAGTTAGTGATTACTTAACTGCTATCATGCACCTTAGTCCAATCAATACTAAGATATGTCCATATCAAGATATTGCAGGGTGTAAGGAAGCCTGTCTCAATACAGCAGGTAGAGGTGGCATTATAAAGAAAGGTGAGACTACTAATGTCATACAAGAAGCTAGAAAACGTAAGACTAAATTGTATTTGGAGGATAGAAATACCTTCATGTCTTATCTGATTACAGACATTACAAAGTTTGTAAGATACTGTAAAAATAAAGACAAGCTTCCTTGCATAAGACTCAATGGCACTAGTGACATACAATGGGAGACTATCAGGGTAGACGAACAGAATATCTTTGAGATGTTTCCTGATGTTCAGTTTTATGATTACACCAAGATACCTACAAGAAAAGTATCTGATTACAAAAACTACCACTTGACATGGAGTTATTCAGAAGCTAACATGAAGTATGCAAATTGGTTTGACAAGATTGCATACAACATAGCAGTAGTATTCAATGGTGATATGCCTATACATTTCAAAGGCAGAGAGGTAGTCAATGGAGATGAAACAGACTTAAGATTTTTAGACAAACAGAATGTTATTGTAGGTCTAAAAGCAAAAGGTAAAGCCAAGAAAGATATGAGTGGCTTTGTAATACAAACAGCATAGGAGGTAGTATGATAGTAGAACTATTAGATAAATATCATGTAGACGATTTTGATGATTTATTAATTGAAATTATCAAACATATGAAAGAACAAAAAGAATTAAGAGAAAAAGATGATGATAACAATTGAAAAAATAAAAGACGTTGCAAGAGAAATTATTGCAGATGATGGGTGGGTAAATGATAGCCATACTGAAAGTGAACATTATGGAGTCATATTAGGACTATACGAATTGATTGAGAAACTAGGTGGAACTACAGATGATATGCCACGTAGTAATGAATGGAGATAACATGAAAACTTATAAAATAAAATTTACACCGATAGATACTCTTGATTATACTTATTTAGTAGAAGGTAAAGATGAAGACGATGCTTATTATAAAGCTAGAGATAGTTTAAGATTTAGTATAGGTTATGATGCTTCAAAAGATTTTGAATGCGATGATATACAGGAGGTAGTATGAAAACTTATAAAGTATATACAAAATGGATTGGCTATTCTGAAATAGAATTAGAAGCTAGTTCCCAAAAAGAAGCAGAAGAAAAAGTTTTAGAGGGAGACTACAGCTTATTTAGAGAAGCCTCTACAGGTGGAGACCTTGACTATGGCTTTGAAAATGAAGAAGTTTTAGAAGTAGAGGAGGTAGCTAATGAAAAGTAATGAACATACACCCGCTAATAAAAAGACTTTACATTTAAGATTTACTATGTCTTATTTAGACAATGCTATAGGAGATTGTTCACAAGAAGTAAAAGAATGTATTGATAATATGTGGGATGCAATAGCTGAACTAGAGGAGAATATTTATGAGCAACACAACTAACGACCAAGCACTAGAACAAATCTTTGAGGAAGTTCTAGACTTAGACCAACAAGGCTTACTTGAAGAAGATATCAGAATCATATGTGATGTCTATGGTTTACATGAAGACGATGACAGAGATGAGATACTTGGATTCATAGCCGAGAATAGATTTTATAACGGAGCAATATATTAAAAGGAGAAACTTATGAAAGCAATATTAATAAACCCATTCGACCAAACAATTAAGGAGACTGAATACACAGGAGACTATAGAGAGATTTATTCTTTAGTTGACTGTAGAACTTTTGATTGTGTGAGACTTACACCTCATGAAGATATGTATATTGATGATGAGGGTTTACTTATAGACAATCAAAGATACTTTAGAATGCTAGAGATTGGTGCTAACTATGGAGGTAAAGCATTGTTACTATCTCATGATGATGAGGGAGAAACAACAGCAACTAATTGGACTTTACAAGATGTAAAAAGTATGGTAGAATTCTTACCTGAAACACACAGAGAAACACCTTATATGGAATTTACAGCATGGAAATAATATGAATCAAAAGAAAATAAAAGAACTACGTAGACGAGTAAAGCCTATCCAAGTTGAGTGGCTTCAGACTTTATTACCTGAAGACCAAGCATCCACTATTACTGTTGATAATGTTGAAGGACTATTGCCTGACCAGACTCATGCCTTTGGTCAAGGACAGCTTTACTTGTCATACATGACAGACAAATGGATTATGAAACACATCAAACGAAATCCACACATAACAACTTACAAAGAACTACAGGAGATAACAGGGAATGGATGAATATATAATTGATGTAGTAATAAATGGAAAACATGATAAGCTTAAAACTTATTGTAGTTCTATTTATTCTGCTGTTGATACCATGATTGGTATGGACATGGTTGAGGAAATAAAAAGTTTAACAAGAACTGTAGATAATAAATCTTGGGACATAGAAAATATGAACATTAAAAAATTAAGAGAGCTTAGAGGTTATATACCTGAGACAGATTTACAAGATGCTTTTAAAATTGTGGAGGAAGTATATCATGACACAACACATTGATAAAGTAGAAAAAAGAAAACAAGAAATAGAACAAGAAAAGATTGATAAGACTGTTAAATTTATTGAGGTAAGATTTAATGAGGGTAAGTGGACTCAAGTTAAAACAGGTTATATAAATGGTAAGGAAGTTACAGAGTATAACGATAAAAGAAAAAAGGAGAAAATAGAATACAATGAAATTTAATATAAAAGATTTTAATTATTTAGGAATAATTTTAGCACTAGTAATTACTATTGTTTGTCTTTTCTTTGAAAGACAAGGACAAATTTCAGTATGTTATGATGTATTTGAAAACATTATTTCAAAAGAAAAAGGATAAAATAAAATGGCAGTAAAATCTAAAGCATTCTCATCAACTCATACATCAGCTACTGGTGTTAGAGGTAAGAGAACAAGTCAAGGTAAAGGTAATGTTGGCTACTCTACTATGAATAAAAATAGAAAAGCTAACCATAAGAAATATAGAGGGCAAGGAAAATGAAAGTAAAACATTTAAAAAATAAAGTAGTTATTGAGTCAAGTAAAGAAGACTATTACGATTTAGTAAACAGAATTAATCAACTCAATGGAGTACTTAACACACTACACGAGATAAATGATTTGTATTTATCAGACATTACAACTCTTGAGAAATTAAGATATGAAGTTGTAGACTTACTTGACTTAGGTTGGAGTAGTGATAAATATAAATATGTTGTGCAAGAGGAGGGCAAATGATAGGAGAAATAATAGGACTAGTATTTGTAATAGGGTTTATGTTATTTTGTTTAATAGGTGTTGGATTTTTAATAACAGATAGAGATTATGACAAGAAAAACAAAAACAACTGATTGGTACTTGAAATGGGTTGCAAGTTGTTTTATAATAGTAGCAATTTGTTTTAGGACAATACCTGATTTAAAAGAAGTAGATTTAATACTAAGTTTTATAGGTTGTTTTATGTGGACTTTAGTAGGTTTGATGTGGAACGACAGAGCTTTGATAGTATTAAATGCAGTAGCAACTTTTGTATTACTAACAGGTATAATTAAATTATTTATTTAAGAGACAACATGGTGGAGACTATAATATGTACGAAGGATATAAAAAATTAAACAAAGATGAGTACCGAGAGTTTGAGTCTTGGATTCAGAATAATAATCAAGAGCTTTATGAGAACAAGATAGCTTATGAAGTTCGTTGGAAAGAGGATGAATATTATTATGTAAAACTTTGTGATGAAACTATTTATACAATAAATGATATTTTGCTTGACATTCATCAAGGATTAGTGTAGAATGTGCAACATGACATCGAGTAACCAAAGAACTTTAAGCCCTCTATCTCCAAATATAAAACTATTTGGTTTGGCTTCAGTCCATGACTCCGAGAGTAGTCAGCTCAAAACTCTCCCAGTTTTAAAGACTTCTAATAATAACTAAAACCGTAGGAGGTAAATATGATAGTAGAAGGAACTGCGTATTGGGCAAGTATTAAAGAGCCTAATACAACTTATGAACCAATGTACACAGTCAACTTAGTTGTTGATGAAGAGACAGCAAATGACTTTGCTTCTCGTGGGCATACCATTAAGCAGATGGATGAAGGTTCTGCTGTAGTAATTAAAAGGAAAGTAAATGGACCAAATGGAATGGTCAGGGTTGCTCCTAGATTACTAGACCAAAACAAACAGGAAGTAAATCTTGCTGTTGGTAATGGCTCTAAAGTTAGAGTCCAATATAATGAATACGATTGGGAGTATGCAGGTAAGACAGGGAAAGGTCTTGACTTACAAGCTGTTCAGATTGTAGACTTGGTAGAGTATAAATCATCTGATGGCTCTGAGTTCTTTGATGAAGACGAGGAGTTTTAATTATGATTATTACTATTAAGAATGATGATGGTGAATCAGTCTTTGATGTTTCTAAGATTGAGGACGAGCAAAGAAAAGCTAATGCTAATATATCTATCACAAAGATAGGAACTTTAAATACTATAGTAGAAGCTTTAAACTTTGCTTCTCAAGGACATCAGAATAATCTTGAAGCTGTGCTAAAGGATTCTCCTGAAGCTATGGTTGAACAAGAAGAGGAAGCAGATACATCTGAAGACTCTGAGTAAATATAAATCGGCTAGGTGTAAAAGCCTAGCCACATTTCTAATGGAGATAGAATGCAACAAGAAAGAACTCAATTTATTAAACACAAATTACCTTGCCCTAAATGTAGTAGCAGTGATGCTGTTTCATTAAACGAGAATGGTTCTGCTAAATGTTTTAGTTGTAATACATTTTTTACAGACTATGACAATGAATCAACAGGTAAGGTAGTTGAGATGACGAGTAAACCTAAACCTGATAATACATTCCTTACATCTTATACTGGTGCTTATGGTGCTTTAACTGACAGAGGTATCTCTGAAAATACAGCAACTAAGTTTGGTGTTAAGATAGTAAAAGATAGGAATAATAATGTTACCCAACACATCTATCCATACTTTAATGGTAATGAAGTTGTTGGTACTAAAACTAGGTTTGTAGCTAATAAAGGTTTCGTAACTAATGGTACCTTTGATAATACTGGTTTATTCGGAGAACAACTGTATGGAAATACAGGTGGTAAGTATCTGACTATTACTGAAGGAGAGTGTGATGCTATGGCAGTACATGAACTCTTTCAAGGTAAGTGGTCAGTAGTATCTCTTAAACGTGGAGCTTCGGCTGCTGTTAAAGACATACGAGAAAGCATTGAATTTGTAGAATCATTTGATAATGTAGTGTTATGTTTTGATAATGACAAGGCAGGTAAAGAAGCTGCAAAAGCTGTAGCTAAAATACTAAAGCCTAACAAAACTAGAATCATGACATTTCCTAATGGATATAAAGATGCAAATGAAATGCTTAAACAAAACAAATTCCAAGAGTTTACTCAAGCATGGTGGAATGCTAAGACATACACACCTTCAGGTATCATGGAACTATCATCACAAAAAGGTGATTGGTTACATAGAGAAGAGAAGGAAAGTATTGCATATCCATGGGAAGGCTTGAACAAGAAACTATATGGAATGCGTAAAGGAGAACTGGTAACACTTACAGGTGGAACAGGACTCGGAAAGTCTAGTGTAACTAGAGAGCTTGAACATTGGCTTATTAAAAACACAGACGATAATGTAGGTATTGTAGCACTTGAAGAGAATTGGTTAAGAACTGCTGACGGTATCTTATCCATTGAAGCTAATGATAGAATCTATCTATCTGAGAAGAGAAAGAACTATACTGAAGAAGATTTACTTGCTTTATTTGATAAGGCAATACCTGAAGGTAGAGTTTATATTCATGCTCATTTAGGTGCTACTGATATTGATGATATCTTTGCCAAGCTTAGATACATTATCGTAGGATGTGAATGTAAATGGGTGGTGGTTGACCACTTACATATGCTTGTTAATGTTCTCCATGAAGGAGACGAGAGACGAGGTATTGATATGTTGATGAATAAATTACGTAGTCTTGTAGAAGAAACAGGAGTAGGTATGATATTAGTATCTCACTTACGTAGAGCATCGGGTGATAAAGGACACGAGCAAGGTATCGAAGTATCTCTATCACACTTAAAAGGCTCACAAGGTATAGCACAGTTATCTGATTGTGTGATTGCACTAGAAAGAAACCAACAAGCAAATAATCCTGAAGAAGCAAACACCACTAAGGTTCGTGTATTGAAATCTAGATACACAGGTGATACAGGTTTAGCTTGTGGTCTTAGATATAATCCTGATACTGGTAGATTGTTTGAAGTATCAGAGGAGGAAACATTTGACAATGAACAATTCTAAAATAGTATTTGACATAGAAGCTGATGGACTTCACCCTAATAATGTGTGGTGTATTGTAGCTAAAGAACTAGATGGTAAGATACATACATTTGATAACACACAGATAGAAGAAGGAATTAAATTCTTACAACAAGCTGACACACTTATAGGTCACAACATCATAGGTTACGATATACCTGTACTAGAAAAACTTTACGGTGCTAAGTTTAATTGTAAGATAGAAGATACACTTGTTATGTCAAGACTATTCAATCCTGTTCGTGAGAACGGACATAGTTTGAAAGCTTGGGGTTGGCGTGTTGGTTGTTTGAAACAAGAACAACCCGAAGACTTTGATTCCTATACTCCTGAAATGTTAGAGTATTGTATTCAAGATGTTAAACTAAATGAAGCTGTATATAATTACCTTATTAAAGAAGGTAAAATATTCAGTAAAGAATGTATAGATTTAGAACATCGTGTAGCTAAGATAATGAAAGAGCAAGAGAAGACTGGTTTCTTTTTTAATACTCAACAAGCTATGGAACTTCTTGCTGAACTCAAAGCAAAGCAACTTGCTGTCGAAGATGAAGTACATAATACTTTCAAACCTAAGTTAGTTGATGATAAATTAGTTACACCTTATGTAAGAAAAGATGGTGAGTTATCTAAACGTGGATTGACTGATGAAGAATATCGTAATTGTATTAAAACTCAAAACGTTGAACCTTTCATGAGGCAGAAGTTAGTTGACTTTAATCTTGGTAGTCGTAAACAAATTGGAGAATACCTAATTGATTTTGGTTGGGTTCCTAAAAAGTTTACACCAACAGGACAGCCTATTGTAGATGAAGGTACTCTCAAAAAAATTGAACACATCAGAGAAGCTAAGTTGATTGCAGACTTCTTACTATATCAGAAGCGTATAGCACAAGTCACATCTTGGATAGATGAACTTAAAGATGATAGAGTTCATGGTAGTGTAATACCTAATGGAACTATTACAGGTAGAATGACACACAGAAATCCTAACATGGCACAAGTTCCAAATGCAGGTTCTCCTTATGGTAAAGAGTGTCGTTCATGTTGGACTGTTCCTCAAGGATATAAACTTGTAGGTATAGATGCTAGTGGATTAGAACTTAGAATGTTAGCACATTATATGGATGACCCTGATTATATTGAAGAGGTTATCAACGGAGACATTCATACTACTAATCAGAATCTTGCAGGTCTTAAAACTAGAGACCAAGCTAAGACATTTATCTATGCATTAGTTTATGGTGCAGGTGATGCTAAGATTGGTAGTGTAGCAGGTGGAGGTATCAAGAAAGGTAAAGAACTAAAACAAACTTTCTTCAAGAACTTACCTTCGCTTAGAACTCTAAAAGATAAAGTACAGAAAGCTTCTGAACGAGGTTTTCTTAAAGGATTAGATGGTCGTAAGATATATGTACGTAGTCAACATGCTGCACTTAATACTTTATTACAAGGCGGGGGTGCCATTGTTATGAAGAAAGCTATGTGTATCTTACAAGATTTAATAAACTTAAATACTCTTGATGCTAAGTTTGTAGCTAATATTCATGATGAATGGCAGATACAAGTAAAAGAATCTCAAACAGAAGCTGTAGGTAGACTTGGAGTTGAAGCAATTGAGAAAGCAAGTGAACATTTTAATATGCGTTGTCCTTTAACAGGAGAATATAAAATAGGAGATAACTGGTATGAAACACATTAATAAAAATTGTAACCACTGTGATGTTGAATTAGTTTTAAATGAAAACTATGACGAACATAGATTAAAAAGAAAAGATTATATATGTCAAACATGTTATAGTGAATACTTAAATAAAAACATGTATGTTAATGGTAAGTATATACCAAGGTCTCATCCTTTATATAAACCGGGAAGATATAAAACTTTTGAAGATGCAGCTTTTAGTTCGCTTTCAAAATATACTACATCTTCAGAAGGTCAAGTGTATGTTATAACTAACAAAGCTTGGAGAGGATGGGTAAAAATTGGTATGGCTATTGACTCAGAAGATAGATGTAATCAATACCAAACATCTAGCCCACATAGAGATTATGAATTAAAGTATTGTAAATCATTTTCAAATAGAAGAACTGCAGAATCTCAAGCACATAAGTTATGTAAAGCAGAATCTAAAGATAATAAAGGTGAATGGTTTAAATTAAAAATTAATAGTGCTATTAAAATTATTGATAGTATTACAGAGGAAACAGTATGAAAAATAAAAAAGATATTGACAAAACTGAATTAGATAGTTATAATAAATTTACGTCTGAATCTGGACATTGGTATGCTCAAGATGGTGAGCCTATGTATACAATCATAGGTGCTAATGGTAAAGAAAGGAACACAACACTTAGGGATGCTAAAAGCCTAGGTCTTGTTCCTTCTGTTACCACCATCTTAGGTATGATAGCCAAGCCATCTTTAGAAAACTGGAAGATAAATCAAGCTTTAAACTCTGCACTTACTCTTGAAAGAAACGAGGGAGAATCTATTGACTCTTTTGCTTATAGATGTAAGATTGATTCTAAAAAGATTGGCATGGAAGCTGCAAAGAAAGGTACTAAGATTCACTATCAAATTGAAAAAGGATTCTTAGGTATATCTAAAACTAAACCTTATAAACTTATCAAGACTTGGTTAGATGAGAACTTCCCTAACGAAGAATGGATAGCAGAAGATTCTTTCTGTGCTGATTCAGGCTATGGGGGTAAGATAGATTTATATTCCAAGTCAGGAATCTTTGTTGACTTTAAAACTAAAGATAACTTAGAAGGCAAAGACCCTGCTAAATTAGTTTATGATGAACATGGGATGCAGTTATCAGCGTATGCTCAAGGCTGTAATATAGATAATCCTCAGAGAGTTTCTATCTTTGTAGACAGGGCTGATACAGGATTAATATTGTTTCATGTTTGGGATGAAGAGTCTCATGCAAGACATCTAGGTATGTTTAATGCTATACTTGAATACTGGAAGCTAGTTA
>Ga0208645_1001412_pt1 | contig 21039 bp, 18 predicted proteins | sample VirMetDEL_Sep_01_FD_184519 | JGI IMG/M metagenome (GOLD analysis project Ga0208645, IMG submission 184519) | Aqueous microbial communities from the Delaware River and Bay under freshwater to marine salinity gradient to study organic matter... | ecosystem: Environmental > Aquatic > Marine >... | reverse complement strand
CGTCTGGTTTGGTTCTGTTGGCACAATCGGTATACAGTTGGGCGATAAGGTTTATTTTGAGGGTAAATGCCTGACAAACACTCGCCTTTATTTCGGCCTGTCCCGCATTAACGGAACTGGAGGATCAATCAATCCATTAAGCTCCGCTGTTTTTGAGGGCAACAGAAGCGACACAGATTATATGTGGCGTGTCACCGATGCCAACACAGTTTGGTACCAGACCACAAACCAAAGCGTTACGGTTTCGGCAGTAGCAGTAAATGATATTGTCGGCTGTTCAGTTGATACTGATGGCACGGTAAAGTTCTATAAGAACGGAACGGAAATACACTCTTTTTCAACGACGCTAGTTGCTGGTGATACTTATATGCCGGTGTATAGCCTAAACAGCGCTACCACTACCGAAAAGTGGGAAGTAAGGTTTGGCTCAACTGGTATATCGCATCAGCCCACCGGCTTCACTACACTAAACACCGCCAACCTTCCCACACCCTCGATCACAGATGGGTCAGCGCATTTCCAGCTTACGCTTTATACGGGCGATTCTTCAACAGATAACACAATTACCGGCGTTGGCTTTGAGTCGGATTTTGTCTGGTTAAAAGCAAGGACGCTCGGTACTGGAGGCAACCATGTGCTTGTTGATTCTGTACGGGGGGATGGCAATTCCCCATCAGCTACAAAAGAGCTTTATTCAAACCTAACCAACGCAGAGTCTCCAACAAATATTATTGGTTTTAATAGCGATGGTTTCAGGTTGCTGTCAACAGGTAGTGGGGATGCACGTTTTAATCAATCTGGTCAATCCTACGTCGCATGGTGCTGGAAAGCAAACGGCTCTGGCAGCAGCAACGAAGATGGCAGCATTAACACAACTGCTACGTCTGCAAACACCACGGCTGGCTTTAGTGTCAGTACATATACTGGCACAGGTGCAAACGCCACGGTTGGACATGGGTTAGGCATTGTCCCATCTTTCGTCATAATTAAATCACGAAACGATACGCACGATTGGTATGTATGGACACCTGCCTTAGCAACAACAGAATTTCTACAACTCAACTCTACCGCCGCAAAAGGCACAGCAAGTCCTGAAGTATGGAATAGCACCGCTCCAACAAGTTCTGTTGTTTCGTTAGGAACTTCAATAGGTGTAAACAGAAACACATATAATTATGTCATGTACTGTTTCGCAGAAATTCCCGGCTATAGTTCTATCGGGAGTTACGAAGGAAATGGATCGACAAATGGTACTTTTGTGTACACCGGATTCCGGCCCTCCTTTTTGCTAGTAAAAAATATTGACGCAGCGGATAGCTGGCAAATCAGAGATAGTAAACGTGATCCCTTTAATGTTTCCAAGGAAATTTTGTATCCAAATACAAGTGGTGCAGAAGCCACCTCTGGCGGTGGTCAATTTGGAGACTTATTAAGTAATGGCTTTAAGTGGCGTGGGGCTGATCCGGGAAATAACTCGGCTGCAACCTTCACATACATGGCATTCGCAGAGAACCCATTCGGCGGTAATGGCGTTGCACCAGCTACAGCAAGATAACAGGAGAAGAAAATAATGTGGAAACATAATGGCAGAACGATTACAGTAGGTAGAGCATGGACTGCTGACAATGGTGTTCAGAATCCTGCTAACTGGCATATCTGGTCTGCCTCAGAAAAAGTAGCTGCTGGTGTTGTTGAGATAGTAGAAGAAACTCCACCTGATAGTAGACTATATACTTGGTCACAAAATAGTGATGGTACTATTACATCTACTGCTAAAGCTATTGAAGATGTCAATGAAGTAGATGAGGATGGTAATGTTCTCTTAGATGAAGATGGAAATCAAGTTGTTACTCTTGGTGTTAAGTCTAATCTAATTCAAGAAGTTAAGACACAACAAGCATCTCTTCTTTCACAGAGTGATTGGGCGGTTGTTCGTTATATAGATACAACTGTGGCAGTGCCTTCTAATATTCAAACATGGCGTAATGCAATTAGAAGTAAAGCAACAGATATGGAAGCAGCTATAACTAATGCGGCTAATACAGATGCTATTGCTGCACTATTTCTAACATATACAACAGAAGATGATGGTAGTATTACAAAGTCAGGTATACTCTATGATTGGCCTGAGTTGGTAGAATAATGTTTTATTATATTTCAGTAATTGTAATAACACTGTTACCTACAGGTGAACCTATTAAAGAGCGTTCTGTAACAGGACCATTTCCTGATATAGTAAATTGTATGAACTATGCAAATGTTATTAATCAAATAACAATAAAAGCAAACACAGAAATTTTACGATCAGAGTGTAAAGAAAAAGTTAAAAGAAAGGCAGTATAATGGCAAGTACATATACAACAAATCTTCGCCTAACAAAGCAAGGAGATGGAGAAAATCCAAACAGTTGGGGAGCCATTCTCAATGATGGAGTTATCAGTCTTGTTGATGATGCCATTGCTGGATACACTACAGTATCGATTGGGAGTGCCGCAACTGTAACTTTGACTAATGTTCAGGGTGCTGGTGATCAGGCTCGTTCTGCTATTCTTGAATTTAAAGGAACAGTTGGTGGGGCGCACAATGATATAGTAGTTCTTATCCCTAATAATTCTAAATCTTATATTGTTAGAAACTCTGTATCATATAATGACTCAACAGATTCAGTGGTAATGAGAGTAGCTGGTCACACTGGAGTTACAGTTAATTCAGCAGAGACTGCTTTATATGTAACTAATGGAACAACAGTATATCCTGTAAAAAGTAATACCTTTACAAATCTAGTAGCTACAACTATTACAGCAGGAACTGTAAACACAAGTACTCTTAATGTTTCTACGTCTGCTCTTTTTGTTGATAATGCTAAGTTAAATATTGGAACTGGAAGTGATCTTCAGATTTATCACGATGCTTCTAATAGTTATATACAAGAAGCAGGGACAGGTAGTTTAATTGTTGGGTCAAATATCTTTGCTGTTAAAAATGCTGCTGTTAATGAAACTATACTTACTGGTACTGAAAATGGTGCAGTTGAACTATACTTTGATAATGCTAAAAAATTAGTAACAACTACTGTTGGTGTTTCTATTACAGGAAATATGGTAGCAACTACTTTGTTTGGAGATGGTAGTAATCTAACAGGGCTTACAACAGGATTACCAATAAACTATTTAGGTGGTCTTACACTTTCTAATAATGGTACTGATTCAGCACATGATATTGATATAGCTGCTGGTGCTGCCAGAGACAATGCAAATGGTACTGATTTAACATTGTCTTCTGCTATGACTAAACAAATAGATGCAACATGGGCATCTGGAGATGGCAACGGCGGTATGGCAGATGGTGTATCTTTATCAACAAATACTTGGTATCATGTTTTTGTAGTTGCAACCGATGCTGGAGGAGTTGATGCTGGTTTTGATACGGCTGTAAATGCATCTAATCTTGTAGCAACATCAGGAGTGGCTTCTGCATTTCGACGTATAGGTTCTGTTCTTACTGATGGTAGTAGTAATATTATTTCATTCATTCAGTTTGGTGATGAGTTTATATGGAGTACACAAATTAATAATGTTAATGGTAGTGGTTTGGGAACAAGCAGAGTTTTGCAAACAGTAACTAGTCCTTTAGGCGTACAATGCCGAGCAATTCTAGGACTTGTAGGAGTAGTTGCAGGTTCAAACTCTCAGGTTGTAATAACACTTACAAATCCTGATGTTGCTGACGCTACCCCTGCCAATGGTAATGCAAATAACGCTGGTGAAAATAGTTCTGATGCAAATGGTACATGGGCTGCTGGTACTCATATTGTTCTAACTAATACTTCAAGTCAGGTAGCCTTTAGACAAAGCTTTAACAGTACAGTATATATTAATACTAATGGTTATTATGATAGTCGTGGTAAGTAATATAAAGTCATAACTAGGATATAATAGAATGACAGAACTTAAAAAGTTTGATTTTAAACAAGGCTTTAATAGAGAAACAACTCAGTATGCTGAAGAGGGTAGTTGGTTTGATGGTGATCGTGTACGCTTTCGTGCAGGTCGTCCTGAAAATTTAAGAGGTTATCAGACCAGAGCTTTGGCTGCTACTTTTGATGGTTCTGCCAGAGACTTAATTACATGGTCAGATAGTTCTGGAACAAGTAGAATTGTTTTTGGTACGCCTGATAAACTTTATGAACAAGATGGCGATCAGTTATATGACATTACGCCTATTGTTACTGCCGTTACACTGGCAAGCTGTTTTGGAACTTCTTCAGGCAGTACAAGAGTTTGTTGTTCCGATGCAGGACACAACCAGAAAGTCGGTAACTATGTTCTCTTTACTTCTTCCGCAGCTTTTAACGCTGTAAGTTTACAGGGAAATGTTTATCCTATAACATCAGTAGCAAGTGCTAATGTGTTTACTATTAGTGTAAGTAGTGCTGCTGATGCAACTGGCAGTGATGTAGGATCAGCAACATTTAGATATTATTTACCTACAGGTTTTTCTGTTGTGGCAGCGGGACTTGGTTATGGTGCTGCTTCTTTCCAAGCTACTGTCTGTGCTTCAAATACTAGAGCATGGAATCAACCAGCATCAAGTGGTATTGCTTTTGATGTAACACAGTGGAGCTTAGATAATTGGGGAGAAGATATTGTAGCTAACCGCAGTGGAAGTAATATATTTTATTGGGATGTTGATAGTTCTACAATACCCGGTCAAGTACATGCTGCTTCTATAACAACCTCTCCTATTAGTGTAAACTCTATTCTTGTTTCTCCAAATGATAGACATCTTATTGCTTTTGGAACTAACGAATTTGCTGTTGATGCTACAGTAAGTGGTACTTTTAATCCTATGCTAGTTAGATGGTCTGATCAAGATGACAAAAGTAATTGGGTTCCTGCTGCTGATACAACGGCTGGTGAGGTTGTACTGACTGATGGTACTAAAATTATAGGTGCAAAGCGTTCAAAGAATGCTATTAATATTTGGACAGATAATTCTTTATGGACAATGGCTTTTGTTGGACCACCTTTTACATTTAGATTTACACAGGCTGGCAGTAACTGTGGTATGGTTGGACCTCATGCTGGTATTGATTTCAATGGTGTGACATACTGGATGGGCTTTGGTAACTTCTATAGATTTAGTGGGCAAGTAGAAACTTTACCCTGTACAGTTCGTAGATTTATCTTTGATGATATTAATCAAAACTACTATACCAAAGTATATGCAGGAACCAACTCAGAGTTTAACGAAATCATTTGGTTATATCCTTCAGGCGACGGAACGGAGTGTGATAAATATGTTATCTACAATCCTGTTGATAATTATTGGGTATACGGTACTATGTTTTTTACTACTTTTGCTGATAAAGAAGTATTTGGAAATACCATCACAACAGGCGTTACGGCGGCAGGTAATAATATTTATAACAATGAGCCTGTCTCTGTATTTGTTGGTGCTAATAATGAAACACTAAGTTCATTTGTTGAGTCTGCTGATTTTGATATTGCAGATGGTAATGCCATCATGTTTATGAACAGAGTTATTCCTGATTATGAAATGGTAAATGGTGGTAAAATTAAAATGAAGATTACTACTCAACAGTATCCAGAAGCTTCTGAGGAAGTTACAAAAGAATTTGATATTACAAATGCAACACAAAAGGTTGACTTCAGAAGTAGAGGAAGGCAAGCTAAAGTTAGGGTGTCTTGTGATTCCAATGGTACGAGTTGGAGATGGGGATCACTTCGACTTGCACTACAGGGAGATGGTAGAAGATAATGGCAAGATACCCTACTTTACCTTTTGTTATTAATAGTGATAGTATAGAAGATGCTTATAGTACAGTAAGAAATTGGGCATCTGCTTTGGTGAATGATCTGGATACAAGAGATACTCAAATAGAAACAAAACCATCTACTAATATATTTACTGTTACTACGGTTACAGAAATAGGACGACCCAAGAAAGGCGATATAGCTTACTCAGTAAGTTCTGGTAAATTTAAAGGCTATGTAAGTCTTGGAGCAGAAACATCATGGCAGGATTTAAATTAATGAACTCAATTAGCGATCATATGAAAATGATACAAAACAGTACTCTGTTAAAAAACTATAATACTGGTCAAGCTCTTGATCCTTCTAGATTTAGAATAGATCAAGCGCAAGAACAATTTGGCAAAATGAATAAAATAGGGTATAATAGTAGTAACTTTATTGCAGATCAAACAGCATTGCAATCTAATTATGGGAAGTTAAAATAATGGCATTAAGAGAAATGATGGAAATGAAAGAAACAATGGGTGGTCAAGGAATGCCTGAAAGCCTTGATACTATGGCTGCTGTACGTAGTGGCGGTATGCCCCCACCTCCTCCGCAAGCACAGGGAATGATGCCTCCTGCCCCTTCTCCTGCAATGGCTCCTCAACCTATGCCACAACCAGCACCAGCAATGGATGGTCCTGCCATGCCTCCTTCTGGTCTTGCTGGTATAGCTCCTCCTATGGCCGCTCCTATGGCTCCTCAAGCTGAAACTGATCCTCTTAAAATTATGGGAGGGATTGCTCTTGCCACCCTAATGGAACGTGGTGAGAAAAAAAATATGTTTGAAAGTTTTACCAAAGCAGCAGAGGATAGAGGGATGTCTCTTCCATCTGCTGATAGTGGTTTGATGAGACTTGCTGCTGAAGGTGGTCCTGTACTTAATCGTAGAGATTCTGGCCCATTAAATACTGGTCCTACCAGAGATGAAATATTAAAACAAATGCAAGACCTTGCAGTAAAATATGGAATTGGAGGATCACAATATGTTCGTGCTGGTATGCCTAATATGCTAAGTTTTCAATTAGGACAACCTATTAACTTTGGAAACAATCCTCGTTTGGGTACAGATATAGAACAGTCTGAATTTTTGTATAGTCGAGGAGAGGGGCCGGGAGGATATCGGCCCAGAAGTGGTGCTGCGGCAGCTTTTGAATCTCAATATAATGCTTTGCTTAATCAGTTACAGGGTGCTACTAATAGACCAGCCGAACCTGTTAAACCTAGAGAATTTGTTGGTATTGATGATGGAAGATATGGAGGTCTAAACGATCCTAACCTACCATCGTTTGATGCTGCACAACAAAGAAATCAATATAGATTGGCTACTGGTTTCTTTGAACAACCACCCGGTCCAACTGTTAATACAGAAAGACTACTAACACAGGCATATGGTGAAGGCAGTCCTATTCTTTCAGAAATTATGCAGGGATTACAGCCCAGACGTAATCCTAATGATTTTGAAACCGCACGGTTAGCTTATGCTAATCTACCAGATGTTCAACTACCTCCTGAAGTTGAGGCTAAAAGTGGTGGTGGTTTATACGAGTTAGCTGCTGGTGGTGAGTTTGCTGGCAGAGTTCCCGGTGATGGTGGTGGTATGCAAGATAATGTATACATGCCTATCAAAGAAGGCGAAGAGCAAGTTGCTACTCTGGCTGTTAGTCCCACAGAATATGTTGTTGATAGTCATACAATGGCTGCACTTGGTAATGGTAATCCTGATAAGGGTGCTGACTACATGGATGCTGTTGTTAAAGGTATACGACAAGAAGCATATGGGACTGATGAACAGCCTAATGAAATTAATGGCTTGCAAACTCTTGTATCAATGATGGGTTAATGAAGTTTATAAAAATACAACCACAATCAATAGAATTAATTTGGCCTCTGGTTAAAGACTTAATTCAAAAACCAATAGATTTTAATCTTGGTGAGTTTAATTTAGAAGATGTATATAACTGGTTAACAAATGGATATATGCATTTATGGATTATAGGTAATGAAGAAGAGATATTAGTAGCAGTAGTTACAGAGTTTGTTACTTATCCAAGAGAAACTAGACTACGAATAGTTCTTGCCGGTGGTAAGAAAAATAATATGAATAGATGGTTTGATATTTTTTGGGATAAAGATTCTGAGATACATAAGTTTGCTAAGAAAAATAATGTAAAAAGATTTGAAGTGTGCGGTAGAGATGGTTGGCTTAGAGTTCTTGCAAAGGTTGGCTTTAAAAAGTTCTGCACTGTTTTAACAAGGGAAGTGGAAATATGACTGTGAAACAAAATATTAAAATGTTTTTAGATGGCTTATCTGTAAAGGATAAGATTGAAGTTCTTAAAGAACTTTATAAAGACATTGCAGAACTTGGTGTTGAGGGAGATACTGAGCTTGCCCATATTAATACCTTTGAAGCTAATCTTCTTAGAAAGTGTGGTGGTTCTGGTACGCTTAATCCTAACACAGGTCTTCCTCAGTACAGTAAAGGTGGTGGTGGTGGTACTCCGCAAGCTACCTTCCAGAACACTAATCAGTTCTCCAGAATACCTGATGAAGTAGCTCCCTTTGCTTCTGATGTTTTGACAGAGGCTCAAGATTATTATCGCATGATAATGAATCAGGGGTACGATCCTTATACTGGTGCGGTAACTGCTCCTCAGACAGAAGAGCAAACAGAAGCACAGGCTGGCCTTGCTGCACTTGGCAGGGCAGGACAGGGAACTACTCTTCAACAGGAAGCTCTTGACCTACAGCGTCAGCAGGGAGAGAAGTTTACTCCTGAAGTAGCACAGGAATATATGTCTCCATATCAGAGAGCAGTCACTGATATAGAAAAGAGAAAAGCTGTTGAAGACTTTGAACGTAATATTATGCCACAGTTTGAAGCACAGGCTGTACAGGCTGGTGGTATGTCTGGTCTTGGTTCACGGGCTGGTGTACAGGCTGGTATTCTTGGAGAAGGTTTGCAGACAAGGCTTGGAGATATTGAAGCTAAAGGATTGCAGTCAGCATTTCTTAATGCTCAACAGCAGTTTCAGAATCAAAAGGCAAGAGAAGCAGGACAGGCAAGTCAGACTGCTGCACTTGGCCCTGCTATGTTTAGTCAGGGTCTTGCTCAACAGGGTGCTTTGCAAACTGTTGGTGAGCAGAAGCAGAACCTTGCTCAGAAAGCTTTGGATGAACAATACTTTAAGTTTTTGGAACAGAAAGCATTTCCTGAAGAACAGCTTGCTAAGTATTCTGGGTTTGTCTATGGTAATCCCCTCTTGTCGCAGCGTGATGTAACCAGCACGGCACAGGCTGGTCGTAACTTTAATGCACCTAGCAGTGGCGCACAGTTGCTTGGTACTGGTCTTGCTGCTGCTAATACATTCCGTCAGATTGCACCTCAAACTTTTGGTTCGTTTACTTCTGCTATTAACCCCTTTAAAGGTGGTGGTGGTTTGTCTGATATTATTGAAAGGCAAGAGGGTGGTAATTTAACTGCTTATGAAGCTTCACGTAAAAGATTAGCAAATCTTCCTCAGTTTAATAATAGAGAAACTGGTAGAGCTAGAGCAGCAAGAGAAGAAATAGAAAGAGAGGAAGCACGAAATTTACTGTATACTCCTGCATCTGATTTTACAGGACTAGAAACAGGACCACTTCCAGAACCTTCTATATCTCCAGAAGATTTAATTAAACTAGAAGCTAGAACTTCTGAAGTAGGTTCTGGTGGAGTTGGGTCAGAAGGTATACTTGGCCCTGAAGAAGACAGACAAAGAGTGCTAACTCAAGATGAGATTGATGCAAGAATGCGGCCTGATATATATGACCCTAATGTTGTAAGGAGACGGGCTGAAGAAAGAGAACGTAGAAGAGAAGGCTTCTATGGTAAGTCTGATAAAGAAAGAAGAGCTTTTAATAAGAGTATGGCTGATCGTCGCAGGGCTGAGAGAGATGCTGACTATCAACGTAGAAGAGAACTTATTGGTGAGGCTGATCCTATAGGAACTCTTCTGTCACAGTTATCACAGAGCCTTCTAAGAACAAGAGACTATGACGAAACAACTGGTATAGGTGCTAGGCTTGCTGAAGGTCTTGGCAATACAACCTCTAGACTAAGCGAAGCAGATAAAGAACGTAGAGCAAAGCTTCTTAAAGTTGAGGATGAGTTTGCAAGAAGAAGAGCCGAAGAGTCTGAGAAAGAGTTTGAGGCTGAAGGTCAGCTATTGTCCAGAGGAGAAGAGCGTGAAGCACTGGCACTGGCAAGAGAGTTTAAGCTTGAAGATAAGATACTTGACCTACCGTATGCTAAACAGCGTAAGGCACTTGAGCTTATCAATGCTGGCCTAAAAGGTGAGAAGCTTAAAGCAGAGATTGAAAAACTAAAAGCTGAAGCAGCGTCAGAAGGTACTTTAGATTTTAAAACTGCAAATGATATTAATAAATTTTTAGATAATATGCAAGGCAGAACATTAGCTGATGGTGTTGTCATAGATGGTAAAATTATTAATCCAAAACTTGCTGATGAAGAAAAGCAATTACGAAACTACGTAACCGAAAACTTTAGTAATAATCCAGCAGAATTAGGAGAAAGATATAGAATAGGTCTGTTAAATCTTCAGAAAAAATATCCATCAAATTAAAGGTCATAAATAATGGCAGCACTATCTCAAGAACAGCTTGCTAGTTTAACTACTATGCAGGAAACTCCTGTTGAACAAGGTGTTTCTCAAACACCGACAGCCTCAAAAGCTTTAAGCAATGCTGATCTTTTTAATTTAACATCATCTATAATAGAAACTCCTCAACAGGCACAACCGACTGCGCCTGAACAATCTACTATGGATAATCTTGTTAAGAATCAGGGCTGGTTGAAAGATGCTAAGACTATCTATAAGTATGATAAGGGTGAGGACTATAAAGGTTCTGACAAAGACTTAGACTATTGGTTTAGGAATAGACATTCAAGATTAGGTAATGATTTAGTTGATATGTTTGGTACATCATTTGATGCTAAAGATATGTCTGATGATGTTAAAAAGGCATGGGTTAGTTCTTTAGATACATGGGATAGTACTGAAGGTACTCTTGGTTCTGCTGCTAATGCAGCTTATCAAGCAATAACTGATCCTACATTACTTGCTTCAATAGGAGCCGGTTTTGCGGCAGGATCAGTGGTTCCCGGTGCAGGTAATGTTGTTGGGGGTATAGGCGCAGCCATCACTAAACTTGTTGGATCAAGAGGTGCTGCACAATTAGCTAAAATGACTTTTAGAGGTCAGTTACAAAAAGCATTAGTAGAAAAAGTTGGCACTGAAGCTACTAAAGAATTTGTTAAAAAAGGTACAAGCAAAGCAATTAGTGGAGAAGTCCTAAAGGAAGCTAGAAAAAAAGCAGCTAAAAATCTTGCTATCAATCAAGGCTTTGCTCAAGCAGGGGGCGGTGCCAGTTATATTGCAGCCGATGATCTTGCTAGACAATCTTTTGAAATTGATATTCAATCTGCTATGGAAGACCCGACACAGACTGAAACTGATTATGCACAGACCGCTTTAATGGCTTTGGCTGGTGGTTTACTAGGTGGTACAATCGCTGGTTCGTCAAGAATTTTTCAAAAAATTGGAGATAAGAGAGCAGTTAGAAAAATGGAAAGGGCTGCTGATCTTGAAGCAGCGGCAAAACCAAAGTTACCAGAAACAACTAAGACATACTCTAAGGTTGATGGTGCTGTTGGTGCAAGAAATATAGCAGATCAAGCACAGGAAGAACTAGAAGTAGATGGTGTTCTGAATATAGATATAGGTGAGGTTGTCCCTCTGCAAAGTCTTAGAGATATTAATGAGGAGCTTAATGCTGCTGGCTTTAGTGATCTTGCAAAGACAGGGCCGGGTAAGTATGCTGCAACTAAACTAACTCAACTAAGATCACTTAGACCAGAAGGTAGAGATGTTGCCAGAACACGTACACAACAAATACTGGGGCGTGTTGGTAAAGTATTCCGTTCTGATGCTGGTGTTACAGGAACTACATCTGAAGCACAACAGCGTCTATCAACTGGAAGACGTAGGATAGATACCTCTCGTCAGCTTTCTGAAAGACAGATAGCAACATCTTTTGAAAACTTAAACAAAGCTGTTAGAAAAAACTTTGGTGTAAAAAATCTTAGTCCTGTTCAGGCTAAATTAGTTAACGATGCTTTGCGTGGTCGTGAAGAAGCAGTACAAGAACTTGCAAAAGATGCACCTGATGTTTTAGAACAGGTTCAAAAGATGAGAGATAATGTTACTTCTCTTCAGGAAGATTTGTTAGCAACAGGTGCAATTAGAGATGGTTCTAATCTAGAGACAAAGATTAGAAGCTCTATGGGTACAGGTGGTAAAGACGAACTATACCTGACAACTTCATATGAAAAGTTTGATAACCCTAATTGGGGTAAGGAAGTTACTACTCGTACAGGTAAGCGTGGCAAGACTGTTATTGAAGAAGCAGAAGATTATCTTATCTCTCAGGCTGCTGTTAATAATAAAGCATTTGGCATTGCCCGTAATAAAGTACAGCAGGGTTTGCCTTTGAATGCTAAAGAGCAGCAAGTATATGATAGGTTTATGTCTCAGGATGGAGAGATAAATAATACTATTGCTAAAATATTAGATACAAACGAAGACGATGTGCTTAAAGTGTTTTCTAATAATGCAATTATTAATAAGGCTAATGCTGCTAAAATTCTTAAAGGAAAGAAAGCTATTCCTGAAGAGATTAGAATGTTAATGGGTGAGTACGAAGACCCGTTTGTTAACTATGCAAAGACTGTATCTAAACTAAATCAAACCATAGCAAACATTGATTATGAAAAAGATATAGTTGATCTTGCTAATAAAGGATTGATACAGGGTGTAAGAACCAGCAAGTCTTCTAGTGGAGACTTTGTTCCTGTAAGAGATACTTTACCATTAAGAAAAGACATTGATCCTAAGTTTGGTATGGACGATATTGATACAGGTATAGGTGGCATCTATGCATATCCTGAAGTTGCTGCTGGTATTATTAATGGTAATGAAATATTTCAAACAACTATTAAACCACTGCAAGCTTACCTTGCATTGCAGGGTCATACCAGAGCAGCCAAGACTGTCTACAGCCCCACTGCTATTGCTCGTAACTTTATAGGTGCAGGGTGGATGTCGGCTGGTGCTGGATATCTTAACCCACGTAACCTTAGTGAGATACCTAAAGTTATGAAGGGTCTTTATAGAATGAGTGATGAAGACCTTAATGCTGAAATGGAAAAAGGTATTGCTCTTGGTTATCTGCAAAGTGGTACAGACTTAGGTTCTTTCCGTGCAGCACTTAGTGATGCTGGTGATACTTCTTTCTGGAACTTTACTAACAAAGCTTTGTCTGATAAAAATAGTTTAGCAAAAAGAGCTAAGAAGTTTAATGTTAGTGCTGTTAAATTGTATCAGTCAATGGATGATATGTGGAAGCAGTATGCCTTTCTAAATGAGAAGGGAACTTACAGACAAGTTCTTGCTGATAAGGGTATTAATCCTGATGGTGTTGTTAGAAGATTTAACAGTGCCGATGGTAAGCTTATTGAGATAACAGAGCTAGATGAGTATGCTGCTAATGAAGTTGCAAAGCATATGCAGAACTATGCTGGTGTACCACAGTTTGTCCGTACTGCCAGACTACTTCCAGCAGCAGACTTCTTTGCCTTCACCACAGAGATCATACGTACTCAGAAAAATATTATTAAGACTGCTCTTAAAGATATAAAAGAAGGGCAGCAGTTAATGAAAACTGGTGAGAGAAATGCTGATGGTACACTGAAAGGTCAGGCGCAATCTGTTGCTGGTCAGCGTAGGCTTGGCTCTGTCATAGCTGCACAGTCTGCTGCTCCTGCACTGGCTGCTGCTGGATATGCAGTGACAGGTATGGATCAACCTGCCACAGATGAGAACGGTAAAGAACTACCATACACAGTCAAGGAAGGTTATGAAGCCTTTGATCAGGAGTGGCAACGTGGTTCAGACTTCCTGTATCTTGGTGTGCCTGAAGATGGCAAGGCCAGAAGAATTAATCTTAGTTATCTTAATCCGTGGTCCAAGACACAAGACCCTATTCGTGCTGGTATAAGAGCATTGTCTTCTGATAGTGATATTGATAATAGTCTTGACGAAGCTTTTGCTAGGTCTGTATGGCAACCTCTTAAAGAAACATTTGGTTTCTCTATGTTGGCTGATGCAGCACTGAGCATGGCGTTTAATGTGGATGAGTTTGGCAGACCTATATTCAGAGAAACTGATACTGCTGGTGAGAAGTTCAGGAATGGAGTGGTCACAACTCTGGAAACATTTGAACCGGGACTTATTAAAACAGCAAGAGACTTCAGCACATCGCTTAATGCACCGGCTAAAGAAGTAAGAGATACTGTTTTGGGTAGCTATGGTACTCCTGTGGGCTTTACCAGAAGCGGTAGGATGAAAGCTTTTGACGAACAGATTATTGGTCTAAGTGGTATTAAGCCGGAGACTATAGATATTAAAGATACACTTGGCTTTAAGCTCAGTGCCTTGAAACAAAACATGGGTGAGTCTAACAAAACTTTTCAGAGAGCATACCAGCAAAGAACTCCTATAACATCCGATGAACTTGTTGAGGCGTATTCAGATGGTATAAGAAAAGAATATCAATATGCAAAAGAAATGTTTGATGTTATTACCAAAGCTAAAAGTATTGGTCTTTCAAATGCAGAGATCATACGTGCTGTAACTGATGATGGGTTGTTCAGTAAAAGACTTGATAAGAAGATGTTGTATAATCTAGTTAATCGTGGTGTGTTTGTTCCTGCACCGCCTAAGATGAGTGACATCTACAAGTGGGGAATGTCCACAAAGAAACGTACAGGTTCTAAGCCGCCCATTGAAGAAGCTCAACAGGAAATATTTAAAATATATCGCCAGTATGCTGGTGCAAGTACAGGAGAAAGATAAGTGTCTAACTGGGAATACTTTACTGAAGATGAGATGCGTTGTAAGGGTACTGGAGAGTGCCACATGGACGAAGAGTTTATGGAAAGGCTTATTCGTTTAAGAAAAGACTACGACAATCCAATGATTATATCTTCAGGCTACAGGGACATAGCGTATAATACTACAATAGGTGGCTCACCTAACTCTGCACATATCTATGGCAAAGCTGCTGATATTCTAATTGGTGGTCATGAAGCTTTTAAATTACTACGTCTTGCTATTATACATGAGTTCAAGGGCATTGGCGTGTCTCAACGTGGCATGTATGAACGCCGCTTCTTGCACCTTGATACAATGGAAGATGGGGATCACCATCCTCGTCCGTGGTTGTGGAGTTATAAGTAAATGACAGGTCGCCCATTTATTATATTTTTTATAGCAGTAATACTAGCAGCTATAATTGTTGGTCCTGCTAACGTATAATACGGAGGTTAGTATGGAGGGTGGTATTGACATACGTCTGGTCGTAACTATTGCTGGCATCTTATTCAGTGTAGCAGGAGCCAGTGCTGTAGCCAAGATGCAGATTAAACAGTTAGTAGAAAAGCTGGATGATATTGAGCAACGTCTGCGTAAGATGGATGCTCGTAGTGATAAGCTAATCACTTCAACTGAAACTCAGGAACAAAGAATTAATATTTTAGCAAAGATGGCAAGTCCTGAAAATCTTAGAAGAGATCATATGCAAATGGCAGAGATTGTTACGCATGTGGAAAGATTACAAAAAGATTGTGATAGACTATATTCCATGCATAATGGAACACATCCTCCTGTTCCCAGTGAAAGAGTAGGTAAATAAATCAATATCCTCTGTAACGAGCTAGGAGCGTCATACAGAAGAATCAACTTTCCCATGTGTGCGGAGACATTTTTGATTTAGATAGCTACTCTATGCGTACCCTAGAGCTTGTTTTTCTTGCAGAAAAGGGTCTTCGGTAAGGTTTGCTATCATTTCTAAATAATCTAGTCTTTCTTTGAGACTTTCCTGTAGTATTTGATCTCTTGCTATAACAGAGCGTAACATCTTTCCTAACTCATCTATATCTTCTTGATCCCACTTAGGCAAGTTTAAAATTTTTTCATATCTTATGTTATATTTTTTCATAAGAAGACTTGCTCTTCCCCTTACATCTATAATTAACGTATTGCTCAGTATTTTATTACACTCCGCACAGCAGTCCACAACAGGTACAGGGTCTGTGTACTTTGACTTCATTCCACTTCTGGTTGGTCTTGTGGAATAAAAAGAAACAGGAATGGTATGATCAAGTGTATCAGCACTATCACCACAATAATAACAAATCAACATTGTTCATCTACCAGTAGGGAATTTTCCTCTTCACTGTCTTCAAGCGGTTCTTCTGCATCATCAATAACATCTTCTTCAAATAAGGCAGTAGCAAACTCACACTTAGATAAAAGGTGTACAACTTTCTCTTCTCCCAGTACATTTAAACATCCAACAATAGCAGTCTCTAGTGTGTCCTTATCCATAGATAAACCACTATCACTATTAGAACCACGAATACGTGACAATAGTTCAAGTGCTTTGATAGCACTGTTAGTATGTCCGTTTGCTTTAGCAAATGTATACTGACTTTCTATTTCTTCTATAACATTAACATCTGTCTCAAGCTGTTGTTCAAGTTCATGTACACGATCAACTACTTCTTGATTCTGTAGTAATCTATATCCTTGATTGTAAGCAGAGTCAGCAGCATAACCAGCAGCCTTTGCTGCCTCAGTAGCATTGCGATGCAGAACGTAAGCCTCTGCAAACTTTTCTTGCTTCTTGTTAAGAGCCATTATTTCATATTACTTCTAGCTACACCCTTCCACTTCTCTGCTGTACGCATACCACCAAGTCCTAGAAGAGAAAGAAGAAGTGTCATCAAAGCTTGTGTATCCAGTGCAGGCAGTTCTACTATAGGATACCAGATAGCAAGCCCCCAACTCAGAACAGGTGCCAGTATAAACTGCCACATCAAAGCAAAGCAACATACCCACATGATAGCTGGCCTAGCTCCACTTACAAAGATGGAGGGATGCTTTGCCTGTTCAATGTTTGCTTCTGCTTGAGCAAGGTCAAGCGATACCATCTGTGTCTGAAGCTCATGCTCTAGCTTTTTCTTCAGGTCTTTGTCTTCTACAAACTTATCAAGTACCTTACCGGCTACACCGATAACTGAATCTGCAATACCTAACATTCTTGTTCCTCCTCTTTCTTTAGTTTAACTACACGGGGATACTGATCTATCCTGTAGCCTTCAGTATAAAAAGTCTTGGTATCTTGTTCTACCATTGTATCAGCAAACAGATAAATTTTCAAGTGTTTAAATTTTCTACTTTTCTCAGCCAACATCTGAAGCCAATCATTGGGGGAGAATACAGAGATGTGAGCATTCCTACCATCAGGCAGAACTTTTACTGCTTCGTAACAAGCTACGTTTAGAAATACCATCTTCTTTGCATATGAAAAGATTTCTTCTACTACCCAACCTAAGTCTTCTTCTGCAATATGTTCAAGAACATCTGTACATATCACTGCATCTTTCTTATGTATAGGAAGCTTATTATATTTTTCATAGCCGGGATCAAAGAGTTCGCACTCATCTAACTCCCAGTACTCAGGCAGAGGGCAGTCAATCTCATTAGTCATCTCTGAGAACTTATCAGTGTACAGTACTGCCTTGCCACAACCGTAGTCAAGCACAGACTTACAGTCATTGTTTTGCAGATATAGTTTGATAAGGTCCACAAACTTTAGAAGGCTACGTCCATTGAACATACCCTCTCCCTGATCATGCTTCTCCTCATACATCTTAACAAGATTTACGTAATCATCTGATGGATTATGTCTACTGTTAATGTTATCTATATTAATATCAGACATCATAATATCCTTTAAATTTAATTCTAGCGTCTTGTTCTTCTTTGATCTTCCAGAGATCAGCTACCATAGTATCTTCACCATGAAGAGTCAGTATGCCGTCAAGACCGGGATCACTAAACACTTTCTCACAGTCCTGTGCCATAGCCAGTAGCTCACCTGTTGTCCAGTAAGTTTGATCTTTAACATTGACTTGTATGTATTTAGGCTTGGGAGTTTCCCCACCTTCAAGATCACCAGTAGTTTCTGTCATCTCTTCTTCGGTTGGTTCTTCACGACAACAATCAAAACCAAACAAGTGTAAATCTCTGAACCCCATTGTATGCATCATACCAATAGCTCTCATTGCAGCACATGTACCACCAGTAATAAGAGTAGCTCCTTTAGGAATGCCAAGACTTTCGTTAAGCTTTACCTGTTGGTTTTGTATCTGCGCTCCTTGTTCTTCTTCAGTTCTTAGTGAGTCAGTAAATGCATGCCATCCCCACAGTTTAACATTACGTTCTTTAAGGTGTGCAGTTACTGATGGATCAGTCATAGATGCTACAAAGAAATTAGTATCTGCATGTGTAGTTTTAAACAGGTCTTTACGTATAATATTATGGGTACTCTTCTGAGTAATGGGTCGTGGATCAAGAACAATACATCCCCACGGAATAATATTATTCTTCATCAGACCCGGCAGTGCATGTTTAACAGTAAGCACTTTGCAGCCGGGATGTTCATGTATAAATTTTTCTAGTTTACCGTAATCTAGATAAGGTCCAGCAGAGACAATGACCCCGACTTCTCTATGGGGTGGATGTTTCTGTACCCATTTCTTTTCATCAATGCTTTTCATATTGGATTTAATATTATTAGCAATGTACTCTTTAGATACAGAATCTCTGGGATGTACTATAATTGGTACACGTTTTAAGTCTTCTGGAACTTCTTCCAATGTAGCATCGTGAAGTATAACAGCAAGATGCGTATGTCCTGCTGGTAAAACTTTATCAGTAGAAGGCAATACATGTTTTCTTGTTGGCACACTTTCATCAAACTCTGTCCAACCATCTTCTGTAGTTTTTTCTGCGTTTACTTTCTTAATAGGAATAGCATCAAAAACTTTCTTAACTCCCTGATGTTTTTCATCAGGTATGACTATAGCATCTGGATCAGGGTTGTCTGTTTCATCACGTTCTTTTGTAAAGAAATGATCCATGATTACAACAGGAGTATTCTTTAAACAGTTGTACTCATGTTGTACTGTCTCTTCGCTATTGCCGCTACCAATGAATGCAAGGTCCGCAACAAAAGGTTCATTTCTTTTTTCAAGAGTATCACGAACATTGCCTTTATGTATCTCATAGGAAAATGTTTTATTCTTTTCCTTTTTCATATGTTCTTTAAACTCTTCAAACCTTTTTACAACAGCAGCCTTTGTATTGTGAGGCTTAACATTATTTTCTTCTGCGTCTAGTTCTGCCGTTGCATCTTCAAACAAATCATACCCAATGTAATGTACAGCATCTCTATTGTCAAAGGCAGCAAGAGCCATCTCAATAGCACGACCACCATTCCATGTACCTGTCTCAAGAATAGTTTCAGGTTTGTAATGTCGAATCAAATCAGCAAGCTGCTTATATCTATTAGGTAGGATGTCAGGTGTGGTATCTGTTTCAGATAAAGATACTATCCTATTTCCCTGACTGTCTCTAAAGTTAGCAGAGGATTTATCTGCCAGATTAATAAACAAACTTTTAAATGAGTTAGAAGAATGTAGATTAAAACCATGTGCATTATAGATAGTAAGAAGACGACTAAGAATAAAAGTGGTTGTCCATTCTCTGTAGTTAAGATATTCTCCTGAGACGTAAGCACCTCTTAGATCGCCAAGAAGATCAACCGTGGTTTGTTTAGAAAGATTAAACGCTGCAAAGTAATCAGCATCTTCCATACACATAAAGTCACAATCTTTTTTAATATATCTTTCCAGAGTTTTAACTCTAATATCTTTGGTAATAAGACTAAGAGGTTCCAACCAAAGGAGCCATGCATCACTATTGTTAAAGGCACACTCACTAATAGCAAATGCTTTAGGTGCAGCAGACAGACCATCTAAAGCTTCACTATAATTTATAGCTCCACCTTCTGTACCGTTGTGTTCTTTATTCTCCCTAATAAAGTTTGAGTACTCTTCAACATCTTCTAGGTTATGATAAAAAATATTCTTTTGTTTAGGCACATCGTAATTATCAATGTCCATGTCATAGTAATAACAATGAAACTCAAAATCAGGTTGCCAATTATTCTTAAATGAATCTAGAAGTTTATATCCATTTTGTTTAAAAAGCTTTTCATTAAAAGCTGTAGTTACTTTAAAGTTCATAAGGTTCAATTATTCCTTTCCCTGCAAGGTATGTGTAGTCTCCATTCCATTCAGAGGCGTAGATACCATCTATTGATCTACCACATTTCCACTCTTTAAACCACGGACCACCTGTAGTAAAGTGTACGTTCTTAGCTTTCATATCTTCAGGTGAGTGACCATCAAGCCAGTTCCATTCTTGATGTATCGTTCCAATGTCAGAGTCTTTATCAGGCAACCACTCAAAGCCATGCAGCCATGATCCTGACTGTGTGTTAACAACTTCAGGAGTTAGTTTTCTATTTAGATCGTGTCCACAGTTCCACAGAATAAGACTTGACCAGTTCTTCCTGCGATAGTGTTCCTGCTTCTTACCATCCATCTTGTATTCTTCAGCAGGTTCATACTGATGCTTAACACAATAAGCTGGATAGTAATCCATGTTGTACTCTTCAAAGATTTCATTGATATCAGTACGTAGATACATGTCACAGTCCATGTACAAAGCCCAACCCTGATACATATTCAGAGCAGGTACAAGAAAACGTGAGAAGCTAAACTCAGTAGAGAATGGCTTGCCATCTATGTCATCAATCATCTGTCCATCTTGAACTGTATGCTTACGATTGTACATACCCATACGTTCCAGAACATCCAGACGCAGAGGTTTGATGTCTACATTATCAACAGCAATCCGTTCAATCGTAAACTTTAAAACTTCATAAGCTACGTCTTCTCTTGGATCGTATCCAATGTAAACTGTGTTAGGTGACTTTCTCATATATAACTCCATAGTTAACCGTTATACTATTATATATCATAATAGCTTTGTTGTCAAGGACTTTTTGGCGCACTTGGCAGGATTCGAACCTGCAACCTACAGATTAGAAGTCTGTTGTTCTATCCAGTTGAACTACAAGTGCTAATTAAGTAAGTGAATCAGGATTAACTCTCTCAATAATT
>Ga0208645_1001411_pt1 | contig 21042 bp, 21 predicted proteins | sample VirMetDEL_Sep_01_FD_184519 | JGI IMG/M metagenome (GOLD analysis project Ga0208645, IMG submission 184519) | Aqueous microbial communities from the Delaware River and Bay under freshwater to marine salinity gradient to study organic matter... | ecosystem: Environmental > Aquatic > Marine >... | reverse complement strand
GCCGCCCTGAAAATAAGACGGCGAATCTTACTGAATGGTGCTCGCCCTGGCAAGACCAGGACAGCCGGAAACAGACGCTATCGGGGGCTCGGGTCAGCGCGTCCGCTACGGCAGTGTTCGGTAGGCTTGGCATCCCCTACCTTGTTTTTGCGTCAACGGGCTAGGCATCCCCGGCGACAGGCTGCGGAATTATCCGGATTACCAGGCAAATAGCAAGCAGCTTGTGGCCGTTCTGAGCAAACGGCGTGTCGGGGCGAAATCATTGAGCTGCTGCCAGTAGCCGCCTACGGCGACGGGTAGCCCCGCACCACTGCGAAACAGGAAACTTATCGTCAGCGTTACCATCCCAACCCGATATCTATTCAAACGCAAGGACACTGCATGGAAAAGCGCCAACTAGGCCGTACTGATCTTGATGTCACGGCGCTCTGCCTGGGCACCATGACCTGGGGCGAGCAGAATGATGAAAGTGAAGCTTTCGCCCAAATGGACTGCGCGAAAGCTGCAGGCATCAATTTCGTCGACACCGCCGAAATGTATCCGGTGCCACCTAAGCCTGAGACCTATGCCACCACGGAGCGCTACATAGGCAATTACTTCAAGGCACGCGGTAATCGTGCCGACTGGATCCTGGCCAGCAAGATCGCCGGCCCCGGCAACGGCATCAGCCATATCCGCGATGGCAAGTTGAAAATGAACCGGCAGCACATCGTTGCGGCACTTGACGCCAGCTTGCAGCGCCTGCAGACGGACCGGATCGATCTCTATCAGCTGCATTGGCCAGAGCGCAGCACCAATTTCTTTGGTCAGCTGGGCTACCACCATCAGGACCAAGACTTCACCCCAATCGAAGAAACCCTGGAAGTGCTCGACCAGCAAGTGAAAGCTGGCAAGATCCGCCATATCGGCCTGTCGAACGAAACGCCATGGGGCACCATGAAGTTTCTGCAACTCGCCGAATCCCGAGGTTGGCCCCGCGCCGTTTCGATCCAGAACCCCTACAACCTGCTAAACCGGACCTTTGAAGTCGGCCTCGCCGAAATAGCCATGCGCGAGCAATGCGGACTCCTCGCTTACTCGCCGCTTGCCTTCGGCATGCTCAGCGGCAAATACGAGCAGGGTGCACGACCAGCCGGAGCACGACTAACCTTATTCAGTCGCTTCGCACGCTACGCCAAGCCGGAGTCGCAGGCGGCATGCTCACGGTATGTGGCGCTTGCCAGGGAGCACGGACTGGACCCTGCACAAATGGCCCTGGCCTATGTATCTCAACAGCCTTTCGTAACCAGCAACATCATCGGTGCAACTTCAATTGAGCAACTCGAAAGCAATCTCGCCAGTTCTGAATTGCGCTTGTCAGCCGAAGTACTCGAATCCATAGAAGCCATTCACACCGCGCAACCCAATCCCGCCCCCTGAGGAATCATGGACCAATCACGCGGCAATGGTGACACTGTGCAAGCCTTGCCGTCGCCACCAGTCATAACTCTTGGCGCAAGGAGCGCATAGATGATCGCTGCCGAATTGCTTGCCCCGACCAGCCTTGTGCTGGGGTGGCTGCTCTATGCCGCCGGACTGATATGGGCCTGCATGCGTGCACCCTGGGTCGAGCTGTTCAGCGATACGCGGCGCCAGCACCTGCTGTTCGGTGCGGTCCTGGCGATCTTTCTGCTTTGGTTGGTCCGCCGAGACTTCGATTCGGGTTTGTCTTTCCACTTCATTGGACTGACTGCGGTCACGCTACTGCTCGACTGGCCCCTGGCGATTCTCGCTGCCTTTGTCGCCCAGCTTGGATTGACGGTCACAGGCCACCAGCAATTGGTTGCTCTCGGCCTGAATGGCGTGCTGCTGGTATTGATACCGGTGACGGTCACCGAAGCTTGCGCCATCGCCGTGGAGCGCACCCAGCCTCGCAACCTATTCGTCTATATATTCTTTTCAGGTTTTTTTGCGGCCGGCCTCGCGACCCTGATCTGCATACTGGCAGGGCTCGGGATCTTGCTGATTGACGGCCTCTATCCAATGCCGCCCTGGCTGGACGACTTCGCCGGGTACATTTGGCTGGTGATGTTTCCCGAGGCTTTTATCAACGGCGCGGTCGTCAGTGCGTTAGTGGTGTTCTATCCGGACTGGATGGAAACATTCAACCGCAGTCGCTACTTGCAAGCTCCGTGGAAAGACGACAGCAACGATGATATGTGAGTAAGCCGTAGCGCTAGTTAGCCGCACAACCAAGCCGCGACGCGAACGCGCCCTCAGTGCTGGCGCGGCGGCATATCGTCAGAGAACAGATCATCCTCAAGCTCATTACCCGGGATCGCGTGCTCTTCCGACGCCCAGGCACCCAAGTCGATCAGTTTGCACCGCTCCGAACAGAAAGGACGACTCGCACTTTTCACACTCCACTCGACCGGCGCGCCGCATGTGGGACATTCAACAACCGTAGCACTCATTCCTGACCTCCTCGTAGCGTCAGATAAAAATCATGTAGCCGTTTGACCTCGCTTTCCAGCCAAGCCCGGTCCCGATAATTGACCAGCACATCATCAGCATGACGCAAACGTTCTTCGCGGCTGATCTGAGCGTTGAGAATGGCGCGGATCTGCGCTTCGCTGGATTGGTCACGCCGGATGGCGCGCTCCACCTGCAGCGCCTCTGGCACATCGACCACCAACACGCGCGCAACCTGCTGGTGCTGACCGGACTCCACCAATAGGGGCGATACCATGATCGCGTACGGCGAGGTCGCCCGAGAGAGGTGCTCAGCGACTTCCTGGCGTATCAGTGGATGCAATAGTTGCTCAAGCCATTTGCGCTGCTCCGGCTCTCGAAACACCAGCTCGCGCAGTGCCGCCCTATCCAACCCCCCGTCGGACGCAAGAACACCGTCGCCGAACCGATCGACAATCAGCCCCAGAGCCGGCCGACCTGGCTCGACAACCCAGCGCGCTGCATGGTCGGCATCAACCCAGTGCACCCCGAGGCGGCCGAATGCTTCTACCACTGCGCTCTTGCCGCTGCCGATACCACCCGTCAAACCAAGCACCCAAGGCTTCATCACATAACGTCCCGAGGATTAAACGACGCGCAGTAGTAACGTTTGAAATGCAAGGATGCAAGCGCAAGGTCGATCCCAACAGAATCGCTCGACCTTTCTAGAACTGAGGACGCCAGCTTTCACAGAGGGTGGTATGCCCATCAAAAAAGCACATTGCAGCCGTTTTAAACAATGGTGAGAGACCGAGGCCGAGGTGCAGCTTTTTGCACTCCCGTAACGCTACGGGCAGCATCCAGCAACTCCTCGCTGGTTAGCTAATGGAACCTTCCAATCACCCACACTGGAACGAGGAGCGGCCCAATAGTGGAACGGGAAAACGATGATCAGCCCCTAATGCCCAGAGCGTTAGAACCTGGCAAATTGCAGATAGGCTGAAGTGATCTGATCACCCCAGAGCAATGCAACCCAACCCGCAATCGCGAGGTAAGGACCAAAGGGAATGGTCGTGCCGCTGTCAGCCTTTTGCATGCGCAGCATAATAGTGCCTAGCACCGCACCCACGACTGACGAGAGAAGAATGGTCAGCGGTAATACTTGCCATCCACCCCAGGCGCCCAGCATCGCCAGGAGCTTGAAGTCGCCATAGCCCATGCCCTCCTTGCCAGTCACAAGCTTGAACAGCCAGTACACCGACCAGAGACTTAGATAACCGGCAACCGCACCCCACACCGCATCAGGCAACGGCGCGAACAATCCAAAATAATTGACAATCAAGCCCAGCCAAAGCAAAGGCAGCACGAGGGAGTCAGGCAGCAACTGATGATCGACATCGATCATGCTCATCGCCAGCAGGCCCCACGTCAGCACCAGCATTGCGCCAGCCTGCCACGAGAAGCCGAAATTCCAGGCCACATAGGCGGACAAGAGGCCGCATAGCAGCTCGACCGTCGGGTAGCGACGGCTGATCGGCGCTTTGCACGACGAGCACTTGCCGCGCAGCGCTAGCCAGCTGACCAAGGGAATGTTTTCCCAAGGACGGATCTCATGGTCGCATTGTGGGCATTGAGAGTTAGGCAGAATCAGATTGAAGGTCGTAGACGGCTCGACCGGCAACTCGAGAAACTCACGCGCCTGGGCGCGCCAGTCACGCTGCATCATGATCGGCAGGCGATGGATCACCACGTTGAGAAAACTGCCCACCAGCAAGCCCAGCACCAGTGCGCATAAAACAAAGGCCAGCGTGCTGCTGGCCAGAAAAGTCACCACATCCATTTTTATACGACAGCCCCAAGCTGGAAGATCGGCAGGTACATGGCAATGATCAAACCACCCACCAGTACACCGAGAACCGCCATGATCATTGGCTCCATCAACGCTGTCAGCCCATCCACCATGTTGTCCACTTCGTCTTCATAGAAGGTCGCGACCTTGGCCAGCATTTCATCCAGCGAGCCAGATTCCTCACCGATGGTGGTCATCTGGATCGCCATGCTCGGGAAGGTACCAGTGGTGCGCATGGAGAAGTTCAGCTGCATACCGCTGGAGACATCACTCTTGACCTTCATCGTCGCATTGCGGAACACCACGTTGCCGGTGGCGCCAGCCACGGAGTCCAGCGCATCCACCAGCGGCACACCGGCGGCGAAGGTGGTCGCCAGGGTCCGCGCAAAACGCGCCACCGCTGATTTGTAGAGGATGTCACCCACAATCGGCATTTTGAGCAGGAACCGGTCAAACCAGTTACGAAAACCCTCGGACTTGCCGTGGGCCGTCTTGAAGGCATAAGCAGCGCCGAACAGACCTAGCAAGACCAGATGCCACCAGGCTTGCAAGGCCTCTGACAGACCAATGACCATCAGGGTAAACGCGGGCAATTCGGCGCCGAAGTTGGCGAACACATCCTGGAACTGCGGGACCACCTTGATCAACAGAATCGCCGACACGATGATCGCAACCAGCACCACCGCAATGGGGTAATTCATCGCTTTCTTGATCTTGGCCTTCAGCGCCTCGGTCTTTTCTTTGTAGGTCGCGACGCGATCCAGCAGGGTTTCCAGGGAGCCGGACTGCTCGCCCGAATCGACCAGGTTGCAATACAGATCATCAAAGTACTTAGGCTGCTTGCGCAGCGCACTGGCGAAGCTGTTACCCGACGCAACATCCTGCTTCAGGTCATTCACCAGCTTGCGCATGTTTGGGTTGTCGAAGCCCTCGCCGATGATATCGAAAGACTGCAGCAGCGGAACGCCGGCCTTCATCATGGTTGCCATCTGCCGGGTGAACAGGGCGATGTCCATCGGCTTGATTTTCTTGCCGGCGCTGAACAGCGACACTGACTTCTTGCGCACTTTCTGCGGGTTGACGCCCTGCTTACGCAGCTGCGCCTTGACCAGTGCGGGGCTTACGCCGCTCAGCTCGCCTTTTATCTTCGCACCCTGTCTGTTCGTCCCTTCCCAGGTGAAGACACTGGTTTTTACCGCTTTCTGCGCCATGTTAGTCCTTGGTCACCCGGTTGACTTCTTCCAGGCTGGTCACGCCCTGCATGGCTTTTACAAGAGCCGAAGTACGCAGATCGTTGAAGCCGTCTTTACGCATCTGGGTGGAAATGTCGATGGAGTTGCCGTCCTCCATGATAATCCTGGCCAATGCCGGCGTGTTTTTAACCACTTCATAAATACCGACACGGCCTTTATATCCACCCTTGCAATTATCACAGCCCACCGGGCCGTAGATTTTGAACGTACCGATCTTGTCGGCAGGGAAGCCTTCTTCCAATAGGGCATCGCGCGGCAGCTCCACTTCTTTCTTGCACGAGTTGCAAAGCTTGCGTGCCAGGCGCTGGGCAATGATCAAGTTCACCGAGGTGGCGATATTGAAGGCCGCCACGCCCATGTTGCGCAGACGCGTCAGCGTTTCCGCGGCGCTGTTGGTGTGCAGCGTCGACATCACCATATGGCCGGTCTGTGCCGCCTTGATGGCAATCTCGGCGGTCTCCAGGTCGCGGATCTCGCCGACCATGATGATGTCCGGGTCCTGACGCAGAAACGCCCGCAACGCCTGAGAGAAGTCCATGCCCTGACGCGGGTTGACGTTGACCTGGTTGATACCTTCCAGATTGATTTCTACCGGGTCTTCGGCAGTGGAAATGTTTACGTCGACCGTGTTGAGAATGTTCAGGCCGGTATAGAGAGATACCGTCTTGCCTGACCCTGTCGGGCCAGTCACGAGAATCATGCCCTGCGGCTGCTTGAGCGCATTCATGTACAGCTCTTTCTGATTCTCTTCATAACCCAGTGCATCGATGCCCATCTGGGCACTGGACGGATCGAGAATCCGCATCACGATCTTCTCGCCCCAGAGGGTCGGCAATGTGTTGACCCGGAAGTCGATGGCCTTGGTCTTGGACAGCTTCATCTTGATCCGGCCGTCCTGCGGCTTGCGCCGCTCGGAGATATCCAGGCCAGCCATGACTTTCAATCGTGCGGAGATACGCGGAGCCAGCTGGACCGGGGGCCGCGCCACCTCATGCAAGATGCCGTCCGTACGCAGGCGTACGCGAAAGACTTTCTCGTAAGGCTCAAAGTGCAGGTCGGACGAGCCTCCACGAATGGCGTCGAGCAGCATCTTGTTGACGAAGCGAACAACCGGCGCGTCGTCGGCGGCCTCGCCTGCGTCATCATTTGCAGAATCATCCGAAACGGTTTGAACATCGACCCCGTCCAGGTCGACATCACCGAGATCCTCCAGGCCGGAGGTTGCACTTTCGAAAAACTTGTCGAGGGCCAGCCCAAGCTTGTCGTCCTCGACGAGGATCGCCTCAGTCGTCAATCCGGTGCTGAACTGAATGTCTGTTACAGCCTGCTGGTTGGTTGGGTCCGACACCGCCACGAACAGCTTGTGACCGCGCTTTATCAGCGGCAATACGCGGTGCTGGCGCGCCAATTTTTCAGACACAACATCCTTTAGCAGGATCTCCTTATCCAGCGCGTTGAGGTCCATGTACGCGACACCGAACTGCTCAGCGGCCAGTTCCGCGACCGCCCGACCATTGGCGAGCTTGTTCTGCACAACATAGGTCACCAGCGACAGCTTGTTACGCGCCGCCTGCTGTTGCGCTTGCTGGGCAGTCTTGTCGTCGAGCAGGCCGGTCAGCACCATCTGCTTGGCCAGGCCGGAAAGGGCAACGTTGTCAGTCATGGGCACGGTTCTTCTGGATTAATGCCCGCCTTATAGCGCAGATAGCCAAGCGTGCCAAACAGCGTCATTGCAGGTGACGAAATTTGTCAGAAGCGCGCGAATCGAGGCAGCGTGCAGGGTTCACATTGCGTCGCAGAGCCATGTAAATCGTGGGCTGGCAAAGTTGGCACGCCGGCTGCAACGAGGAGAACAGGCTCGACTGCCTGAACATTTCAAGGAGAAACACATGAAAGCTCAGATGCAAAAAGGTTTTACCCTGATTGAATTGATGATCGTTGTGGCGATTATCGGGATTTTGGCTGCGGTGGCATTGCCGGCTTACCAGGATTACACCGTGCGCGCTCGAGTCGCGGAAGCATTGAGTTTGGCAGGCGCAGCAAAAGTCCAAGTTGCTGATGTGTTAGCCTCTGGCAACCCTCAAGGCGATGCTGCTGGTTATAACATGGGCTTTAACGCGCCTACTGCGACCGCCAACGTGGCTAGCGTAACTATAGCTCCGGCTACTGGCGTGATTACTGTCACCACTACAGCTAACGCTGGTAACGGCACATTGACATTCACCCCGAACTCACCAACCGGCACTGCCCTGCCAGTAGGTACAGCCGCCTTCCAGCCGCCTGCCGACGCTATCGCTTGGCGTTGCGCTGCCGCTGGCGCGAACGTAGCTGCATTTGCTGGAGCGGGTGCAGGCACGCTGCCAGCCCGTTTCGCCCCATCCGAATGTAAGTAATATTAAAGCCATGTACACCTGTAGCCCTGTAGGGCGGGTGAAACCCGCGCGGTTACGCACCGCCTGACGGCTATCTACGAAACCCCGCCCTAACCCGGCGGGGTTTTGTTTTTCTGCATCGAAGAAACATGGCCAACATAACGAAAATTGGCTGCTGCCTTTCTGACGTTTGGCATCGCGCCAACTCGATATCGGCGGGTTTCACCCGCCCTAAATTGGCTTTGGCTCCGTGCGACCCGCGCGGTTACGCACCGTCTGATGGCTACATACGAAACCCTGCCCTAACCCGGCGGTGTTTTGTTTTTTTGCATCGACGAAACATGGGCAACACAATGAACAACCGGCTGCTGCCTTGCTGACGTTTGGCGTCGCGCCAACCTGATATCGGCGGGTTTCACCCGCCCGACATTGGCTTTGGCATCGCGCGACCCGCGTGGTTTATGCGCCACGCCAACCCGTTATCCACGAGTTTCACCCGCCCTACGGTTATTCAACGTCGCGCATGGTGGCGCCCGCCACGCCGCTTCCAGCCCAATCGGGAGGATAAACGCCATGCCGAACCCAGCGATGGAAAGACGACCACCGCCAATCGATAGCAGCATTAACAAGCCTATGCTTCACCGGATTGGCGTGCAGGAAGTCCATATGTTGTCGGAAGTCTCGTTCATCCCTAATAAGGTGCTCCCAAAAACGGTGTTGCCATAGCGTGCCGTATTGCTTGGCACAGCGACGCTGTGTCAAAAGCTCAGGACGGCGATAATCAGGACCACAGACGTGGGTCACGTGGCGCTTGATCAAGCGCCAGCGGTTGGAGAAATCAGCGTCACCATCCGGCAGTGTCCAGATTGCATGCAAATGATCAGGAAGCAGAACCCAGCCATCAATTCTGAAAGGCAACGTTTGCCTAACCGAGACGATGGCTTCACGTAGAGCCAAACGAACAGCAGGGTCGATCAAGATCGGCTGGCGCCGCTCTGTTACGACGGTGAAGAAATAGGAACCTCCAGGCACAGCCGCACGGCGATAGTGGGACATTCAATAACATCCATGTTCATTGATTGCCGCAAGCGTATCCCATACATGGCATCAACCAAACGTGGGCAAAACCCGCCGCACCGGGACGCCCCAACAACCAATAGTGCAAAGGCTGACACCCACGGCTTGGATGCTCGGAGAAAATCGCTGGTGCGAGGTCGCTCTTGGCGGGTTGCACCCGCCCTGCAAATTGGATGCTCCCAGAAAAGCGCTGTAGGGCGGGTGAAACCCGCGCGGTTACGCACCGCCTGACGGTCACATACGAAACCCTGCCTGGCTGGCCGGGAATTTATATCTTATGGGGGCGTCCGACAACGGCACCGCTGTTCATTCAACCACAACGAATTGCTTTCGGCGGGTTTCACCCGCCCTACTACTGCACCCGCCCTACAGCTAATGGGGACGACTTCGTCCAAGCAAAAACGCCCTGCATGGGCAGGGCGTTTTTGTTTCAACAGAAGGTGTGCTAGATAACGCCGCGCTTACGCAACAGGTCGATGACCTGCTTGGCACCCTCTTCTACGCTCAGCGACTCGGTGTCGATCACCAGATCAGCGTTCACCGGCACGTCGTAAGGGAAGGACTCGCCGGGGATGTTGTCGCCGCCTGCCGCGTACAACCCCTGCGGATCGCGTTGCTGGCAGGTCTGCGGCGAAGCCTGCACATAAACGGTGATAGCCCGATCAGTGCCAATCAGCACCCTGGCTTGCTCGCGACCTTCCGCATCGGGAGCGACAAATGCGGCGAGCGTTAGCAGGCCTGCCTCGTTGAACTGACGTGCCACATTGGCGGCACGGCGCCAATTCTCGGTGCGACCTGCGCGGTCCTGCGGAAGGCCTTTGTTCAGGTCGTGGCGCAGGTTCTGGCCGTCCAGCACGTAAACCGCACGGCCCATGTCGAACAGCTTGCGCTCGACCGCATAGGCCAGGGTGCTCTTGCCGGCACCGGACAAGCCGGTGAACAGCACGGTTGCCGGCTGCTGACCGAAACGGCTTGCACGCTCTTCGGTGGAGACATGAGCCAGCGCACCGTGGTTCCCGAATGAGCCGTGGGCGACCGGGTCGGCAATGATCATGCCGGCGCCGACAGTACCGTTGGTGAGGCGGTCGATGATGATAAACGAGCCGGTAGCGGGGTTCCTCGCATACCCGTCCAGCGCGATCGGCGCGTCGAGGCTGACCTTGACCCGCCCGATCTCATTCAGCTGCAGGCTACTGGCCGGGCCATGCTCCAGCGTGTTCACGTCAACCCGATGAGTGATGCTGGCAATCGAGCCCGGTACATAACTGGTGGCACGCTTGATGTCGTATTTCTTGCCGGGCAGCATGGGCTCTTCAGCCATCCACACCAGCATGGCGTCGAAGCTGTCCGTGATGCGCGGTTGGTTGTCGGCGTGCACGAGCATGTCGCCGCGCGACACGTCGATTTCGTCCTCAAGCGTCAGCGTGATGGCTTCGCCCGGGGTTGCCTGCTCCAGCTCGCCATCGAAGGTGACGATTGATTTGACGGTGCTGCGCTTGCCGGACGGCAATACCACGACCTCGTCGCCCTTGCGCACTATGCCGCTGGCCAGCGTGCCAGCAAAGCCACGGAAATTAAGGTTGGGACGGTTGACGTACTGAATCGGGAAGCGCAGATCCTCGAAATTGCGGTCGCCCGCGATCTCGACGCTTTCGAGAATTTCCATCAGCGACTGCCCTTCATACCAGGGCGCGCGCTCGGAACGGTTGACCACGTTGTCGCCCTTGAGCGCGGACATCGGCACGAAGTGCAGGGACGACGGCTTGAGCTCGATGCGTTCGGCAAAGGCCAGGTAGTCGGCCTTGATGCGCTCGAATACCGACTGGTCGAACTCCATCAGGTCCATCTTGTTGATGGCCACAACGATATGCTTGATGCCCAGCAGCGAGGTAATGAAGCTGTGGCGCTTGGTCTGGGTCTGCACGCCGTAGCGGGCGTCGACCAGGATGATCGCCAGGTCGCAGGTGGAGGCGCCTGTTGCCATGTTGCGCGTGTACTGCTCATGGCCGGGAGTGTCGGCGATGATGAACTTGCGCTTGGCGGTGGAGAAATAGCGGTAGGCGACATCGATGGTGATGCCCTGCTCGCGCTCGGCCTGCAAGCCGTCGACCAGCAACGCCAGGTCGACATCGTCGCCGGTGGTGCCAGACTTCTTCGAGTCACGGGTGATGGCTTCGAGGTGATCTTCATAGATCATCTTCGAGTCGTGCAGCAGGCGCCCGATAAGAGTGCTTTTGCCGTCGTCGACGTTGCCGCAAGTCAGGAAGCGCAGCAGCTCTTTGCGCTCGTGCTGGGCCAAGTACGCGAGGATGTCCTCGCTGATCAAATCAGACTGATGAGACATGGTGCGAAATCCTTAGAAGTAGCCCTGACGTTTCTTTTCTTCCATCGAACCTGCGCCATCGTGGTCGATGACGCGGCCCTGACGTTCGGAAGTGCGCGTCAGGAGCATTTCCTGGATGATTTCCGGCAGGCTCGATGCAGTCGACTCCACCGCACCGGTCAGCGGGTAGCAGCCGAGGGTACGGAAGCGAACCATGCGCTTCTCGATGCGTGCCTTTTCCTCATCGGTGAGGTGCTCGAGGATGCGCTCGTCGTCGATCATGATCAGGGTGCCGTTCTTCTCGATGACTTCGCGCTCGGCGGCGAAGTACAGCGGCACGATTGGGATCTGTTCCAGATAGATGTATTGCCAGATGTCCAGCTCGGTCCAGTTAGACAAGGGGAAAACGCGGATGGACTCGCCCTTCTTCACGTTGCCGTTGTAGACGTTCCAGAGCTCCGGACGCTGATTCTTTGGGTCCCAGCGGTGCTTGTTGTCGCGGAAGGAGTAGACACGCTCCTTGGCACGGGACTTCTCTTCGTCGCGGCGGGCGCCGCCGAAAGCTGCATCGAAACCATGCTTGTCCAGCGCCTGCTTGAGGCCCTCGGTCTTCATGATGTCGGTGTGCTTGGCGCTGCCGTGAGTGAACGGATTGATGTCTTGCGCCACGCCATCGGGGTTGATGTGCGTGATCAGGTCCAGATCCATTTCATTGACCATCTGCTCACGGAAGCGATACATCTCCTGGAATTTCCAGCGGGTATCGACGTGCATCACCGGGAACGGCAGGCGCCCGGGGAAGAAGGCCTTGCGCGCGAGATGCAGCATCACAGCCGAATCCTTGCCGATGGAATAGAGCATCACCGGGTTGTCGAACTCGGCGGCCACCTCACGGATGATGTGGATGCTTTCCGCCTCCAGCTGTTTCAGATGCGTCAGTTTGTCGACCATGGCTACTCACGAATTTTGCAGGTGGGACGGCCGGCACGGCCGGAACGAGGGCGCAACTTTAACACGGCATTAGATTCTAATCAGGACGCCACTTAGATCTAAATGCTCTAGCTTTATGCCGGGTAAAACTCTGCCTCAGTGGCATTTTAACCAGCGCGTCAACCTTCCAGAGCGCCGATCACGCGGGGTTTGGGCAATCGATGAACAGATGCTCGATGGCAAACCGCTTCGCCAGATGTTCACCCAACGCCTGCACGCCGTAACGCTCAGTGGCGTGATGGCCGGCGGCAAAAAAGCTCAGCTCATTTTCGCGTGCGATGTGCGCCGTCGGCTCTGAAATTTCTCCCGTCAGGTACGCATCGACGCCTGCTGCTACCGCTTGGTCGATATAGCCCTGAGCGCCACCGGTGCACCAGGCGACCCGCCTGATCAAGCCAGGGCCTTCTACCATCACCGGCTCACGTCCGAGCGCGCTTTGAATCCGCCGCATGAAATCGGCAGGCGCGAGGGGCGTATCAAGGGAACCGACAAGACCGACCGAACGAGGATTATCCGGCTCCAGCAAACCCTCGACAGTCAACCCAAGCAGGCGAGCCAGCTGCACGTTGTTGCCCACCTCCGGATGGACGTCAAGCGGCAGATGGTAGGCCAGCAGGCTGATGTCATTGCTGAGCAGCGTTTTCAGCCGGCGTTGCTTCATACCCACTACACGTGGGTCTTCGTTCCTCCAGAAATAGCCATGGTGCACCAGCACCACATCGGCGTGCGCCTCGACCGCGGCATCGAGCAGCGCCTGACTGGCTGTCACGCCACTGACGATTCGCCGCACCTGCGGACGTCCCTCTACCTGCAGGCCGTTGGGACAATAGTCGGGAATCTTTGCGGCGTTCAGGAATCGGTCTGTTTCATCGACCAGGGTGGTCAGCGCGACGGCCATGCAGTCGTTCTCCTACGGGATCAGTGAATCGAAGTGGGTTCATCGGCGAATAGCAGACAGGACAACAGCAGATATGTTGCGGATTAAGCATTCCACAGGTCGCGTTGCAGTTTTGCCGCCGGCAAGGCTGCATTTCACGGCCAGCTTCGTATAATGCCGCCACCTTAAGAGGCGCTCTTGCCTTCCGCAACCTGTCCGGACTTCCCATCGCGATGATCAATGCCCTGCGTTTTTTTGGCTGGCCGTTGCTGGTAGGCCTGCTAGTGGCCCTGCTGATCATTCAGCGTTACCCACATCTGGTTGGGCTTGGCGCCGAGCCGGAATACAGCCTGCAGCAAGCACCGCTGATCGGCATTCCCCAGCAAGGCCCCTACTCCTACGCCAATGCGGTTAGCAGCGCTGCGCCCGCAGTGGCCAATCTCTACACCACCAAGGTGATCGATAGCGCCAGCCAGCCGCCGATGCTCAAGGACGATCCGCTGTTTCGGCGCTTCTACGGGGACAATCTGCCGCGTCAACGCCGCATGGAATCTAGCCTGGGCTCGGCGGTGATCATGAGTCCGGAGGGCTACCTGCTCACCAACAACCACGTGACGGCGAATGCCGAGCAGATCGTCGTGGCTCTGCGCGATGGCCGGGAGACGCTTGCCCGAGTGATCGGCAGCGACCCGGAAACTGATCTTGCGGTGCTCAAGATCGACCTGGCAAAGCTGCCTGCGATCACCATTGGCCACTCAGACGGCATCCGGATCGGGGACGTGACGCTGGCAATCGGTAACCCGTTCGGCGTTGGGCAAACCGTGACGATGGGCATCATCAGCGCGACCGGCCGCAACCAGCTCGGCCTCAATACCTATGAGGATTTCATCCAGACGGACGCGGCGATCAACCGCGGTAACTCGGGTGGTGCACTGGTGGACACTGCAGGCCAACTGATTGGTATCAACACTGCGATCATTTCCGAGTCCGGCGGCTCGCAAGGCATAGGCTTTGCCATCCCGGTGAAGCTCGCCATGGACGTGATGAAGTCCATCATCGAGCACGGCCAGGTCATTCGCGGCTGGCTCGGCGTGGAGGTGCAATCGCTCACACCAGAGCTGGCTGAATCTTTCGGTCAGGCCGGCCGGCCCGGGATCGTGGTGGCCGGCGTTTATCGGGATGGACCGGCTGAACGCGCCGGCCTGCTGCCGGGCGACCTGATCCTCAGCATTGATGGGCACCAAACCAGCGACGGTCGCAGCTCGATGAATCAGGTTGCCCAAGTGCGGCCTGGAGACAAGATCGATATCGACATTCTGCGCAATGGCAAGCCGCTGACGCTTACGGCCGAAGTGGGCATGCGGCCACTGGTGGAGAAAACTCCGCAGTAACTGCTGTTACGCCAATGCGATCACGGTCGCTAATCGCACTCGACGCTCATCAAGCAGGCTTCTTCGAACTTGCCACAATGGGAAAAATTCTTAGCGCCGCCTCAACAGGGTAGAGAGTCCGCCGCAGTAGCTCGACACGCTCTCGCAATTACCTTATTGCCCGGTTTGTGCACCGAGCACAAGGCTCGGAGACTGCGAGCCGCGCTGCAATCGCCACTGACCAGAGGCAGGCGCTGCAAGCAACACGAGGCTCGCAGCGCGCACGGGTTAGCCGATGCGCTTTAGCGCATCGAGCAATGCCTGATTTTGCTCCGGCGCCCCGACACTGATCCGCAGAAACTGGTCGATTCGCCCCATCTTGAAATGCCGCACGATGACGCCGTGCTCGCGCAGTCCGGCCGCCAGCGCAGCAGCATCGTGCTGCGGATGGCGCGCGAAGATGAAGTTCGCCGCCGAGGGCAGTACCTCGAAGCCCAACGCCTGCATCGCCACCGTGACGGCCTCACGACTCGCAATCACCTGCTGACAGGTTTGCTCGAAATAGGCGCGATCTTCGAATGCAGCCGCTGCGCCAGCAATGGCGATACGGTCTAACGGATAAGAGTTGAAACTGTTCTTGATCCGCTCCAGCGCCTCGATCAGATCCGGGTGCCCTACTGCAAGACCGACTCGCAGCCCTGCGAGCGAGCGCGATTTGGAAAGCGTCTGGGTGACCAGCAGGTTCGGGTAGCGGTCCACTAGCGCGATTGCTGACTCACCGCCAAAGTCGATGTAGGCCTCGTCGACCACAACCACCGATTCGGGATTTTCCTGCAGCAGCTGTTCAATCGCCTCAAGCGCCAGCAGGCAACCCGTCGGCGCATTGGGATTGGGGAAAATGATGCCCCCGTTGGGCCGGGCGTAATCGGCTACCTCGATCTGAAAACGGTCGTCCAGCGCGATGGTCTCGTAGTCAATGCCATACAAGCCGCAATAGACCGGGTAGAAGCTGTAGGTCACATCGGGGAACAGCAGCGGCTTGCCATGCTGGAACAGCCCGTGGAAAACGTGGGCGAGCACCTCGTCCGAGCCATTGCCGACGAAAACCTGCTCAGGTCGAACGTGGTAGTAATCAGCAACAGCGCGCTTGAGGCGCTCGCCGTTCGGATCGGGATACAACCGCAGGTTGTCATTCAGCTCGGCCTGCATCGCTGCAAGCGCCTTGGGCGAAGGGCCGTAGGGGTTCTCATTGGTGTTGAGCTTGACCAGATTGGTCAGCTTTGGCTGCTCACCCGGCACATAGGGAACCAGCTCTTTGACGAAGGGGCTCCAGAATTTGCTCATCGGCCTTTTTCCTTGATTCGAATGATTTGATCGCTAGACGCTGGAGGCTGAACGAAAGAGCACGCGAGCAGGAACCAGCCTTGGCTGCGCCACCCAACCGTAGAAGCCAGCTTGCTGGCGAAGCTTCTGAAGACGGTTCGCGAGCAAACTCGCTCCTACGCGTCCAGCCCTCAAGCCCGCAGCGCTTTGTTCGTCTCTACCGCTTTATCCGATATTCGGCACTGCGCGCGTGCGCGGTAAGCGACTCGCCGCGTGCAAGGACCGAAGCGACCTTGCCCAATTCGGACGCGCCTTCAGCCGAACAGTTGATGATCGACGAGCGCTTCTGGAAATCGTAAACGCCCAAGGGTGACGAGAAGCGCGCAGTGCCCGACGTAGGCAGGACGTGATTCGGGCCCGCACAATAGTCGCCCAACGCCTCGGCCGTGTAGCGTCCCATGAAGATCGCCCCTGCGTGTCGAATCTGCGGCAGCCACGCATCGGGATCAGCCACCGACAGCTCGAGATGCTCCGGCGCGATGCGATTAGCGACATCGATCGCCTGCTGCATGTCGGCAACCTGAATCAATGCCCCGCGCCCCTGCAGCGAGGCGCGAGCGATCTCGCAACGCTCAAGGCTGGGCAGCAAACGGGAAATACTTTCAGCGACACGATCAAGAAAGGCTGCATCTGGGCTGACCAGTATCGACTGCGCATCCTCGTCGTGCTCGGCCTGGGAAAACAGATCCATGGCGATCCAGTCGGGATCGGTCTGACCGTCGCACACCACCAGAATCTCGGAAGGGCCAGCGATCATATCGATGCCGACTTTGCCGAATACATGACGCTTGGCCGTCGCGACGTAGATGTTGCCTGGCCCGACGATCTTGTCGACTGGCGGCACGCTTTCGGTACCGTAGGCCAGCGCCGCGACGGCTTGCGCGCCACCGATGGTGAATACCCGGTCGACGCCAGCGATGCACGCCGCTGCCAAGACCAGTTCGTTGATCTCACCGCGAGGCGTGGGGACCACCATCACGACTTCCGGCACCCCGGCAACCTTTGCCGGAATGGCGTTCATCAAAACTGATGAAGGATACGATGCCTTGCCACCCGGCACGTAAAGCCCCGCACGATCGAGCGGCGTCACCTTCTGACCAAGCACGGTGCCGTCAGCTTCGGTGTAGGTCCAGGAGTCCTGCTTTTGCTTTTCATGGTAGATGCGGACACGCTCAGCGGCGTCTTCCAACGCCTGACGCTGAGCCGGGCTGATCCGCGTCAGCGCCAGTTCAAGCCGTTCGCGCGGCAGAATCAGGTCAGCCATGGAGGCGACTTCAAGGCCGTCGAAGCGCTGGGTCAGCTCCACCAACGCGTCATCACCACGCTCGCGTACTGCCCTGATGATGTCCAACACACGCTGATTGACGCCATCATCAGACACGCTTTCCCAGCTCAGCAGATGATCCAGATGTCGCGCGAAATCGGGATCAGCAGCATTGAGTCGGCGGATGTCGATGGGAGCAGTCATAACGGGCCTCATGAAGGGATGAGTACAGCGATGGTCAGGCGCCCTAGACTAACAAGCCGACCGCGCGGGCACCTGAAAATTTAGGCTATGACGCGGATCGGCTGGCCGGCTGTGAACCGTCCGGCCTTTAATCAATCATGGTGTGCAATGGCGCTCTGGAGCGCATCGATCAGGGCCTGGATGCGCGCATGCTGCATTTTCATCGAGGCCTTGTTGACCACCAGGCGCGAGCTGATCATTGCGATCAGCTCCTGAGGCTCCAATCCATTGGCGCGCAGCGTATTACCGGTGTCGACAACGTCAATGATCTTGTCTGCCAATCCCACCAGCGGCGCGAGTTCCATCGAGCCGTAAAGCTTGATGATGTCGACCTGCCGCCCTTGCTCGGCGTAATAGCGCTTGGCAACGTTGACAAATTTTGTCGCGACTCGCAGTCGTCCCTTGGGCTCTGCTGCGCCGACCTTTCCAGCCGTCATTAGCTTGCAGTTGGCGATCCGCAGGTCGAGGGGCTCGTATAGCCCTTGCCCGCCATACTCCATCAGCACGTCCTTGCCCGCGACGCCGAGATCAGCAGCGCCGTGCTCGACATAGGTCGGCACATCGGTGGCCCGCACGATCAGCAGACGCACATCGTCCTGCGTCGTCGGGATGATCAACTTGCGGCTTTTTTCCGGGTTCTCGGTGGGTACGATACCGGCGGCCGCAAGCAACGGCAGGGTATCGTCGAGGATGCGGCCTTTGGACAGGGCGATGGTGAGCATTAACGGTTTATTCCTTGAAGCCTATTGATGGCGACCTTGGCAGCGGCCCGAACAGGCGCAGCAGGTCTCGGCCCTGGCCGCCAGCAGTGAGCCGGCGGCCTATTCCGGCAGCTAGCCCGGGACGCGGCGAATCTTGGCGCCCAACAATTGCAGCTTCTCCTCGATGCACTCGTAACCGCGGTCGATGTGGTAGATGCGGTCGATCAAGGTATCGCCCTCAGCCACAAGGCCCGCGATGACTAGGCTCGCTGACGCGCGCAGGTCGGTCGCCATGACCGGAGCACCTTTAAGCTTGGGCACACCGGTCACAATAGCGGTATTGCCTTCGACGAGAATCTGCGAGCCCATGCGATTCATTTCGTAGACGTGCATGAAGCGGTTTTCGAACACGGTCTCGATAACTGTCCCAGTGCCTTCAGCAACCGCGTTCATGGCAATGAACTGCGCCTGCATGTCGGTCGGAAAAGCCGGGTACGGCGCAGTGCGGAGATTTACCGCTTTGGGCCGATTGCCCTTCATGTCGAGCTCGATCCAGTTGCTGCCAGTATCGATGTGGGCACCGGCCTCCTCGAGCTTGTGCAACACCGCCTCAAGCAAGGTTGCATCGGTGTCCTTGAGCTTTACCCGTCCGCCGGTAGCGGCAGCAGCCACTAGATAGGTGCCGGTCTCGATGCGGTCGGGCATCACGCTGTACCGGCCGCCCCCCAGACGCTTCACGCCGTCGATGGTGATGGTATCGGTGCCGGCGCCGGAGATCTGTGCACCCATGGCGTTGAGGAAATTGGCCAGGTCGACCACCTCCGGCTCACGCGCGGCGTTCTCCAGCACGGAACGGCCGTTGGCCAGTGCCGCGGCCATCATGATGTTCTCGGTACCGGTGACGCTGACGATGTCAAAGAAGAAGTGGGCACCGCGCAAGCCACCGGCTGGCGCCTTGGCTTTGATGTAGCCGCCCTCGACGTCAATCTGAGCGCCCATCGCCTCCAGACCGCGAATGTGCAGATCCACAGGACGCGAGCCAATAGCGCAACCGCCAGGCAGGGCCACTTCGGCTTCGCCGAACCGAGCCACCATTGGTCCCAGAACGAGGATCGAAGCCCGCATGGTCTTGACCAGCTCGTACGGCGCGACCAGTGTCTGGATGCTGCTGGCGTCGACTTCAACGCTGAGCTTTTCGTCGATAACCGGCTGCACACCCATGCGACCGAACAGCTCGATCATGGTGGTGATGTCGTGCAGGTGCGGCAAGTTGCAGACGGTCACCGGGGTGTCGGCCAGCAAGGTAGCGGCCAAAATCGGGAGCGCCGAGTTCTTCGCGCCGGAGATGCGAATCTCGCCATTGAGGCGGGCACCGCCGGTAATGATCAATTTATCCATGAATGTTCCCGTAACCCGCAGGCTCGAAGCACTGGCGAAGAAGAGCCGTGCGCGATATCAGCAATCGCGCGCGGACGGAGAGATGCCTGTAGTGACCGGCAATCAGCTGCGCGCAAGCCAGTCGGCACGACTGAAGAATTTCATCGTAACGGCGTGGATGCTGCCATCCGCAATCCACGGATTGAGATGTGCATAAATTTGCTGCTGACGCTTGACCGGGCTCAGGCCTGCCAATTCGTCGCTGATCACATTCAACTGGAAGTTGCAGCCCTCGCCTTCGACTTCCACCTGAGCGCCTGAAAGTTTTTCTTCCAGGAAATTCTTAACTTCTACGGCCTGCATGTTCAACCTCGATCGGCGCCGGACGCGCACGGCCGGCCATCATACAAAAAAGCCCGGAGACTGCGAACCCCGCAGCCACGCTGGCTGACGAAGCCGCATATCAGTCGAGCGTTTCGGCATCGGCGTCACGCCGCTGCGGATGCCGGCTGGCTGGCGTTACAGCGGGAAAACGGGAGGACGCGAAGCGCACCACCAGGATAGCCACCGCCAGCAGCAGGATAGCTCCGGAAATATAGACGACGCCCATGTCCGGACGGTGATGGTGCGAGACGTCGGAGATCAGCAGCCGGGTCAATGCTGTGATCGCCACATAGATCAAGAACCGCACCGGCATGTGGTTGGTTTTGAAATAAATACCCACCATCGCACCGAGTTCGAGATAGATGAACAGCAGCAGAATGTCATCAACGCTGATGCTGCCTTTTTCCACCATGCCCAGAAACGCGACTAGACCAGCCCAGGCGGTCACAGCTCCAATCGCGAACAGCGACAGATAGTGGAAGGTCTCGACCAGAAGATTACCCAATGACTCAGCGGCCGAATGCACCTTGGCCCGCGTCGATTCCGCCCAGCGCAGCAACATCAGACAGCTCCCTCTGTTTCGCTCTCAAACGAAAAAACATCAAGCAAACCGGACACCCGGGCGAGCTCCCGCATATCCCCAGGCAGCCCGGTAACGACGAGCTCATCGCCCTGTCTCTGCGCGTCGCGCGTGAAAGCCAGCAGCAACGACAAGCCGACACTGCTGGATCGCTCAACCGCACTGCAATCAACCGAGATACGCGTGCCCTTGGCCTGACGAATCAGTGCCTGGCCTTGCCGTCGCAGAGCTGGGCCGGACTGGTAGTCAAGCACGCCGGCCAGGCGAAGCTCACCGCCAGCGCCTCGCTCAACCCGTCCGTCACTCATCGCCCGCCGCCCGCTGGCCCGCCTCGGTGTCCTTGGCGCGCGCCACCACCTCGGACCAGCCATCGATGGTCTTGTCCAGGTCGCCGTTGTTTTTCTGCATGGCGTCGGCAAATTGGTCACGGAACAGTTTGCCGATGTTGATGCCGTTGATGATCACGTTGCGAACCATCCAATTCCCGCCATGATTGACCATGGTGTAGGAGACCGGATAGATCTCGCCCTGGCGACCGGTCACCTCCATGCCGACACTGGTGCGCTCGG
>Ga0208645_1001410_pt1 | contig 21048 bp, 30 predicted proteins | sample VirMetDEL_Sep_01_FD_184519 | JGI IMG/M metagenome (GOLD analysis project Ga0208645, IMG submission 184519) | Aqueous microbial communities from the Delaware River and Bay under freshwater to marine salinity gradient to study organic matter... | ecosystem: Environmental > Aquatic > Marine >... | reverse complement strand
TAAATCCGTTTCGTGGATTTGGCCGAGGCTTTTGGAACTTCTGTGAAGTAGCAGGTTACGCAAGAGCAGCATCAGAATTGTCACGCCAGGGATTGCACAAAGAAGCAAAGGCTTGCATGATGCAAGTTGCAAAGCTTCGTACAAAGTAAAACTTGACATCTTAATATGAATATTATATAATGTAGTATGAAATATTTTGATATTGAAGTAAATTTAAAAGACGCCGATCGTAAATGGATTTACGAAATAGGCAACAACATTAAAGAGCCTGCCTGGAGTATTCGTCCTTACAAATTAAACAAGGATGAACTGAGCAGGCTTTCTTATGCTTTTCCATTAACACCAGGATACGCTGCCATAATCATGGTACCAGCAAATAGTATATGTAAAACGCATGTTGATGATAAAGCTGCTGCAAATGGTGAACGTCAAAGAATCACTGCAATCAATATTCCTATAGCAGTTCATGAAACAAGTGTATTTCAATATATGGAATCACTTGATAGTGATGTTGTTTTAGAAACAATTGACTTGCAAACACCCAAATGCTGGAGAGTAGATATTCCGCATAGAGTTGATAATAGTCAAAGTCCACACAATAGAGTGGTGCTAAGTCTAAGTTATACAGAAAGTGTTGATGAAATATATAGCAGAATTAAATCTTGACTTTGATAAAAAGTTTTGCGAGCAATGGATTTTGCAAAGCCCTCTCAAGTTAGATGATAGAGAAATAAAAAGATGGTTTAAAAATGTTCCAGTTGATGATGCCTTAAGAAATCACTTTGGACCAATAACGGATTATCTCAACGATGTTGTAATGATAGCAACCATGTTTCCAAAAGTAGATACAAATCTCCATGCTGATGGTGCTGGCACTGATACAGACAACACCTATCAAGTAGCAATGAATGTCCCGGTGCGAAATTGCAATAGTTCTACAAAAACTATTTTTTGGGACTTCGAAGATGAAAGACCAATTGAATATATTTCTTATGCAAAGTGGGGTGTAAGAGATATTGTAAACAAAGATCAACTCGTTCGTGTTCAAGAGTATGTACTAGATGATAAGGCAGTGTTATTTAGAAATGAATATCCGCATAGCGTAGAAAATAATAATGATGAAGTTAGGCAAATATTAAGTTGGAGATTTAAGCCTGGGTATAGTTGGGAACAGGTTATAGAAATCTGCAACGATCTGGAGTTGTTATGAAATTAGTTTTATTTGGTGATAGTTTTGTATCAATACATTTAGATGAAACGTATTCTTGGCCGTTTTTACTAGCACACAATCTAAATATATCTAAAGATGATATTTTAAATTTTGGAAAGCCTGGTACAGGTTTAGATTGGTCAATATGCCAGTTCATAAGTTATCTGAATAGCAATGATTATAATGAAAATGATATTGTCATATTTGTTGTAACCAATCATGGTAGACCGCCTATTATGGAAAATGAAAATCAATCTATGTCAGCAGGGTTTGGTGCATATAATAATGATATCGAAAATATACCAACTAATGTTAAACAATATTATAAAAAATATGATGCGTTTTATAGAACTTGGTTTGATTTACAAAACGATGATATGAAATACAAAGATAGATGGCTGTTAGCATTGGCATTAAAACAATTACCAAATTTTACAATATTAATGTCAGGTTTTAAAGATATAGTTTTGCCATCTCAAGCAAATCACATACTTTTGCAAAACTCTGACAATTTTTTAAAAATAGAATCTGATTTAATATCGATATCTAAAAATGAAATGATGAATAAAAAATTAGGGTTGCGAGACTTTTACAACTATTTTGATTATGAACCAAGAACCTGTCATATGTCTAATAGTAATAATATAGTGTTAGCAGATCAATTAAGCAAATGCATAATTAACAGAAACTCGTCTTATTTTGATAAAAATAGTTACCATAAAAATTTATACGATTTGTCTTCCAAATATAACAATGTGTTTGAAAAAGAATTTAATTTAGAAACTCATAGAGAAAAAAGAAATGTAAAATTAGTATGAAAACAGAGTATCAAAAAGGCAATCATTCTTTAATTAACAAAGTTGTACACAAGCCAAGTAATGATAGATCTTATGTAGTAAATTTTTTAGACTATGCAAAATCTAATCACGAGTTTTCTTATAAAGAACAACCTGTAATTGAATATATTATGGATGGTGATTATGCTGTATGCAGTTCTGATAAACAAGGATGTTTTTTTTGCATAGTCAAAGACGATGAATATTTTTGTGATAATTTTACAAACCTCGGAGTGGTGCTAGGACAAGAATTTAACTTTTGGGAAAGACAAGGGTTATCTGTTACTGAGCATAATGCTTTAAAAGAAAGTCTCCTAAACCAAAAGTTTAAAAATTTGCACACCAATATTTCCGAGTATAAAGAATACCAATTTGGTACTCAGGTTAACATATGGTTTTCAATGAACGAATATTGGCATTGGTTTAATGAAGAAATTCCAAAAATAGAGTTTATAAGAAAAAACCATTATCCAATATTAGTAAATAAACTTCGCCACTGGCAGCTAGAATCATTAAAACGTTTTCCCGATATACTAGATAGATTAATTGAAATCGATACTCCTTGCAAAATTCGTGCTCTGTCTTATAGAGCGTTTTCATCACCATCAACTTCCTATAGAGGGAAAACCAGTGCTTGGGTATCGCATTTTTTAAATAAAAATTTTTCTCCTACATTTAATCTAGCACCAACTAATAAAATCTATATTAGTCGAAATGATTCAAGTGCTCGTTGCGTGGAAAACGAAGAAGAACTATTAAAGTTATTAAGTGACAAAGGTTATACAATCTATAAAGATTTTTCTAAACGATCTCTCCAAGAAAAACTAGATATTTTTCGTACTTCTAAGATAGTAATTTCTCCTACAGGATCAAGTTTAACACATTGTCACGCTATGGCAAATGGAACTTTTGTATTAGACTTTAATCATTCTTTCCAATTAGAAGAAGAATGTGCTTGGAATAATATAGGAGTAGAACTAGGAGTAAATTGGTATAGTTTTCCTGCTGCAACAGGATCTATTGGTCCTAGATCTTTGAATGGAATAATTAAAAAAAATAACAATTTGCAAGTTGATGTTGACAAATTTAAAAAATATGTAGTATATTTAGAAAAGGAATTAGGTAATGGAAAAACTAGTAATATTTGATTTAGACGGAGTACTGGTAGATAGTAAAGACATTCATTTTCATGCACTAAATCGTGCAATTAGGTTTATTGATTCTAAATACACCATAAGTCACGAAGAACATCTTAAATTTTATGACGGACTTCCTACTTTAGAAAAACTCAAATTACTTTCAAAAGAAAAAAAATTACCTGAAAACTTTCATAGCAAAATTTTTGATTTAAAACAAGAAGAAACTTCTAGAATGTTTGACGAGTTATCTGTTGATTATGAATTAATCAAACATTGTCAGTTGTTGAAAGATAGTAATATAAAAATTGCTGTTGCTAGTAATTCAATTAAAAGCACACTGACTAAAGTATTAGATAAACTGGGTATTATAGATTATATGGATTACTATGTTAGCAACGAAGATGTTTCAAGAAAGAAACCACATCCAGAAATGTATTGGAAGTGCATGACCGTGCTTGATTCTATTCCTGCATATACCGTTATTTTTGAAGATAGTCCAATTGGAATAAAAGCAGCGTTGTATAGTAAATCTAATTTAATAAAAATTGAAAACAGAAGTTGTCTAACTAAAGATAAAATTGAGGAAGCTGTAACGATGTTAAACAATCAAACTACAAAAATTTCAAAATGGAAAAATGAAAAACTTAATGTGCTTATACCAATGGCAGGTGCTGGATCTCGATTTGCCGAAGCAGGATATACTTTTCCAAAGCCACTCATCGAAGTTCATGGTAAACCTATGATTCAAGTTGTTGTAGATAATATTGGATTAGATGCAAATTATCATTTTGTGGTGCAAAAAGAACATAGAGAAAAATATAACCTAGATACAATGCTTAACCTAATTGCTCCTAATTGCAAAGTTATAGAAGTAGATGGACTTACCGAAGGTGCTGCTTGTACTGCTTTATTAGCAAAAGAATTTATTGATAATGATAATCCATTGTTCTTTGCAAATAGCGATCAATGGGTAGATTGGGATCCAACACAATTTATGTATCATATGCAAGAAACTGATGCAGATGGTGGCATTCTTACATTTGAAGCTACGCATCCAAAATGGTCTTATGCTAAAACAGATGACGACGGAATAGTAATTGAAGTGGCAGAAAAGAATCCTATATCAACCAATGCAACGGTTGGTTATTACTACTGGAAACATGGATCAGATTTTGTAAAGTATGCTGAAGAAATGATTAATAAGAACATAAGAGTGAACAACGAATTTTATGTTTGTCCAGTTTATAATCAAGCAATTAAAGATGGAAAAAGTGTGCGTATCAGCGAAGCAAAAGAAATGTGGGGACTAGGCACTCCTGAAGATCTAAAGTATTTTTTAGAAAACTTTGGATAAACTTATATTGTAAATTGTGTTCTCCATAACAATCTTTCCCCTTCAAACGCTATACGTTTATGATTCATTTTTAAGTTGTCCCAAATAAGAATGTCGTTGTCTTCCCATTCATGTTTGTAAGCATTTTCTTCGACCCAGTCTATAATAGGTTGTAAGTCACGGTCTTTGTTTCGTAAAGTGCTTATGCTGCAATATAATATATCTTCACCTGTTATATGATGTTTAATATTGTACGGACGACTAACTTTTTGTTTTTCTAATAATCTGAGTTGTTTTTCTGTAAAACATTGACCTTGTAAATGTGTAGGAGGATAATATTCTCCTACTGCATCTACATATAACTCACGTAAATTTTTAGGTGCTTTGCTCATATCACAAAACCAAGTTGGCGAAAGATGTGCATTTTTTACATTGTGTAAAATAGTGCCAAAATAATTTCCCCTGCCATAACTCCAGTCATGATGCCAATCAACATCGCCATTAGAAAATAAACCAGTGTTGCTAAGTTCTTGCACGGTTCGTGCTTCATTAAGTACGTGTTTACTTGTAACTAATGGTTTGCCTAAAAAGTTTGCAAGAGTTTCAAACTCCGTTATGTCAAGCGGTTTCTGGCACGTTACTTTCACAAGACCATTCTTCAATAGAAGATTTTTGATCTTTAAGAACGATTCCTGCTCTCCATAATTCACGGTATCCATCATATGCATCTCTCCTGTGTAAACTATGATGTTGGTCACTTAACACAATATCATATGGATCCCATTTATGTTCATAAACATATTTTTCGTCCATAGTGTGTTTTTTCAACTTACGGTACAATTCTTTTTGTTCTTGTGGCGGCAAGCCAGTAAACCCTCTAATTACACTCCAAGGAAAATACAAGCCTGATGCTCCACTAATTGGATGTGTTGTAACCAATGGCTTGCGTTTTACCTGCGTTTCGTAACTTGCATTGCCATCAATGTCTCTAAATTCCATCATTGTCTGTGCGTCATTAAAAATATTTTTATACAATTCTGATGCTAAGTTTTCGTCTAGTGTGTATGTTAGATATTTTGCATCAATTCCTTGGCACATTTTTTTCGTGTCATCATCTAAATCTCTAAATGCTGTTTGCGAATCACTAAAGTATGTGTTTCCACCTTCGGTTGTGCTTATTGCCATATACATAGCAACAATGTCATCTCCTTGTGATCTATTCATTCCTGCACAATGCCATTCTAACTCGCCATCTTCTTTTCCTGAGAATAGTTTTCCTTTACCTGCCTTAACAAGGTAACCGTCACTGCCTTCTACACAAGCAGAAACTTTGTCAGGATTTTGCTTAACTACGTCTCCAATGCTACTATAAAAATCTACAAGTAAGTTTGAATCAACAGGACGCTCGTTTTTTATAACGACAAATCTACCATCGCCGATTAGTTGTTTAATGCGTTTAGCATCAATTTCACTATAGTTGCAATTCTTTACGGTGTAACCAAATTTTGTATCTTCTATTATCATTTTAATATCCATTTTCATTTGCGATTATGTGTTTGTAAAAAGGAGCAACTTTAAAATCTTCAGTCATCCTTCCTGCAGCTTCAGTGTTAATGAAACCTCCATCGTCATCATTATCCCAATCAGTAAATCTGATGTAGAAACTACCAATATCGGTTTCGTGTTCAAACCATACACTACCAGTAAATTTACTAGTGTTTACGATATAATTATTACCACGCAGTTGGTTTGAAATTGATTTGGGTCTATATCCCATTTGTTCTTCAAACATATCAATCATTTCATCTAGTGTAGTCATACCGTCTTCTTGATAGTCTCCCATTGCACCTATGCTTCTAAAACGTACAATAGGTTTAATACGCTTCCAAGGATTCATTGACATATCTTGACCAAAGTGTTTCATTCTATCATACACTAGTTTAATTTGTTCTTTAATAACACCATCATTGTAACCTTTGCTAATAATAGTTCCAGTGTTCCAATAACATTTGTGTTTAATTAAGTTATCAAACGCTTTTAGTTTTTTTTCTGCAAAGTTACCTGCATCTAATGCTTGATACCATGAGTCATTTGCAGCACCATTCATACTTAACTGAACAAATCTAAGTCCTGCATCTACAAGTTCTTCCATATAATGATCAGTAGCCAATCTAAGTCCATTGGTAACAAGCGTTGGAATATGATTATATTTTTTAATACGTTTTATAAACTCAGGCAACTGAGGATTTAGAGTAGGTTCTCCGCCAATTAGTCTAATAGGTATTTTTTTGTTTGGCAGTTTACTTAAAAATTTTTCTTCAAATATGTCAACATCTAGATCAGGGTAATCTCTGTTTGGCAAAAAACAATTTTTACAAAACATATTACATCTATGAGATACATCAACTTGAATCAATTGAAATGTGTTTTCGTGTGCTTCTTGTTTAATAAAATTCATGCGCTTATCCATTTACATATGTATCCACCTACATCATACTTATGGAATTGTGAGTGCATTGGATTTCGATGATGACTAGCATGAAAACCTTCACCTAAAGTGAGTATACCAAGCCATAATTTATTAGTAGGTGTCAAATCTTTATGTCCAAAATAATTTATACTTACACCAATTAGTAAAGCGACAAACACGCTCATTAGATATACATTAGCAAAGCCAAATACTAAAGTAATTAAAAGTGTAATAACATTTAATTCTAACAAGTGTTGATGCACATATTTACTAAAGCTATCGGTGTGAGTACGCATAGTTTTTATAGTAACACGTCTGTCAGGTTGTAAATCAAAATGCTTCATAAAAAATTTAAAAAAGTTTTCTCCATTAGGACTATGTGGATCTTTATCAGTATCACTATACACATGGTGTGTATTATGTATAGCTGCATAACCAATTGGCGATCCGCGACCAGTTACACTGCCTAATAGTATTAATACTTTACCTATCCATTCATACTTTGGTTTAAAACTTCTATGAGTAAACAATCTATGGTAACCAATACTATGTCCTAGCAAGTTTACAAATAAACCTAGGATCAAAGCCAAAGGAATATAATACCAATTCACAATACAAAGTGCTGCACCCAGTAGCGTGGTATACTTTACATATAATTTTGTACAATCATCTTTTGTCATTAACTACACCTTTGAGGAAACTAGATTGATTCCATTGTTTTTTAAACGGATATACAACAATGTATTGTTCACTATTAGAAGACACTAGGTATTTATTAGGCATAATATTCCAATTACTATCTAATTGTTTTGCAAAATGTTTCATTGCAAATTGATTTGTATTAGATTCTCGACTCATAAATGCAAAGTCAAAGTTTAAACTTTTTGCAATAGATAATTGCTGATCAATCATTATTTTTGTTTCATCAGTTACCTTTAAACTTCTCATTCTAAATTGCGGATCTTTATAAAACCTATTTAAAATTCTAACACCATTACCATATTCAGACAAATACAAAACCGTTGAAAACCCTACTAATTTGTTTTCGTTTCTATAAGTTGATATGGCAACAGAATCTGAAAAGTTTAATCTACGGGTATAGTTTTCGTAAAGACGATCGTCAGACGAAATTGTCATACAAAATTTTTGTATTTCTCTAACGATAGAAAGAAAATTTGAATCATATTTGCCTATAGTTTCTACATCCAACATAACTTAATTATATAATATTATTTCTTAAAGTCAATCTTTTTATTTGACATAAATAAAACGTTGCGTTATAGTAACAACATATTCACACACAGGAGACACACTATGAATGATATGACAAAACAAATGGAGCAATTTGCTGACATGTTCAAATCAGCAATGCCAAAAGTAACTACAAACAAAAATGGTTATGAAATAAGAACAAAAGTATTAGAGTTTGCACAAAACAATGTATGGCAAGACTACCACGCAAAATGGGGTGCATTCGAAACTTCAATGAAGAAGGAAGGTGACGAAGTTGTAACTTCTGTTGCAATGCCAGAAGTACCAGGTACTGATGCTGTATTAGAAGCTGCTGAAAAGTTTTATGCCTTTGTAAGTGGCAATAAAACTAAATAACTACACAACAACAAATTTCAAGTAAGTGGGCATAGCCCTTTTTAACAAAGAACATTTTAGAAACGCCCCTGTTAACGAAATCTCAAGTAACCGGACTTTGAAACTCCCAAGTGCTTGTACAAGTTAGCAGGGGCTAATCTTTTAGCGTTGTTCAATCCAAGTCATAGATGCCAGTGCGTCTTTACCCGTGCCGTTTGAAGCACACAGGATGGTGAATACATCGCTGACTGATCCCAGGCTGCTTCTGCCAATTTGGTATGCTGTTTTTGCCTCTAACTTGATGCCTGTTCCGCCGCCACCTGAGATAACAAATCCGCTGTCAAGCACACTGCCGTGATTGGCTTCAGTGATATTAGCAGGGGTAATATAGGTTTGGTATTGTGTGAATCCGTTTGGGTCTGGATGATCCAGCCAAGGTTGTGGACCCGACGCTCCTGCTGTGACTGCCGCTGGTATCGTAGCATTACGCACCAGTTTGTAAAACACGTTGGTGTTGTCAATGGTAGCAACTTGGAACATCTGTGGTAACACGATTCCGTTCAGTGCTGTGGATTTTAGTCTAATGCTCAAGACGGGATACCAGTTGTCCTTGGTCCCTTCTGAAGACAAGGCCGACGCCATTCGTGTGCCATAGAAAGGAGCACTGATGTTTTGGGCGATACCAAGTTTGCCCACCGTGCCTTCTGAGATCACGCTGTTGGATCCTTGGAGCATGGTGTATGGACCACCCGCCACCGTGGTCAGTGCTTCCATTTCCACCCTGATGGGAAGGAAAGGAGTCTGTGCCCAGGGTCGATCATATCTGTTGGCATTACGATGGGTATGAACTACGTGAGTCGCACCATCAATCACCCAGCCAAACTTGACTTGTCCCGCACCATACCATTCGTATTCAATATTGACCAATTGTATCTTGGTTGGGTCTGCTGTGATACCACTGCTTGATGTGCCGTCTAGTTTGTCACCATTCCAAGCACTTCTGGGAACAGCGATGTCACTGCCGCCGTTTGATACCGTGCAGTTATATATTGGAGCACCGTCTGCCCATACGCCACTATCTTCAAACCAAAAGCCATCGCCTGCCTCGTTGAACATTCCTAATCTTTTGCGGATGCCTTCCACGGGAGTTCCAAGCGTGATAGCAAAACTCACCGTGCTAGATCTTCCTGGAACATATCGTTGTGAGAGAAGCGTTTGCCTAATCACCTTGTCGCCATTATCCCCATTGATGCTGATCAGCACTTGACTGCTGGCTGGTGCGTGAGTGGCACTACCTGTACCTGTTACATCAGTTTCCCATACATCTGTTTCAGTTCCGAACTGGAATGTGTTGAAGAAAACGGTTTCATAGGGACTGACTTTTTGCCTACCCTTTGAGGTTAGGTTGCCGTCATCACCTGGACCAGTGGCAGTTTTAACACGCAGGACGGGTTGTCCTGATGAATTGTAATCCATGGCATGCACTAGATCATTTGTGTTTGGCTCAAAGCTATGAGTGTAATTGGTGCTATTAGGATTTAGATTAGGCATCCTTTACAAGTCCCACTTGTTGATAAGATAGTTTTCCACGTTGCCGTATTCTGTTGCTGTAAGTGTTTTTGAGAACATGATAACTTCTGCAATGTTGCCTGGCCATACATCACTTGCACTACCGCCTATGTACATCTCGTTGTTGCTGGCGTTCAGTGTGGCATCTTGGGTAGGAGCACTCACGGGAGTAAGTGTGCTACCGTTCTTTCTAAACACCGCAGGTTGCGATGCTTCATAAACCAATGTCCACGCATTCCAGTTAGTGTCACTTTGGCTTGCATAAACTTCTGTTTGTCCTGCGGTTGTAACCGTTACTCCACTGCCTGTTGCGGCAAGTTCAATGCGTAGGTCGCCAAAGTCTGTTCTTGTGAGCACCCCAGTTGTTTCTGCACCATCTGTCTTTTGTGCAACCACAAACATTGTCCATCCTGTAGCACTTGCAAGTTGTGTGAACGGATTGATAGTGAGCCTATCATTTACTCCGTCAAACTCAATGTAACCATATCCGTTTTTAGGAGTAGTGTTTTCATATGTGGGTTTAGCACTACCACCATCTGGATTGGCATTGTGAGCAAAGTTGGATTTGTCAGTCCATTGTGTGATCTGTGATTCGTCTGTTGCATTAGGAATAATAGTTGCTGTGTCTGCGGCATCATACCAAATCTGTAGGTCAGTAAGATCACCACCACCGCCAATAATAGCATCGCTTAGTGTGTCTGGTTCTGCAATAACCACTCCTGTTACCCAAGGACGCTTAGGTAGTAAGCCATCTGGGTTTGGATTGTCATCTGCTCCTGGAGCATTGCCATTATAAGTATCAGGTAATGCTGTAGCATCATAGGTGTAGTTTGCTTTGCCATCCGCTAGTCTTTTAACACTGGCTATTCTCAACTTGCGAAGTTGTCTAACTTCTTTGGTGTTTGTTGATGTTAGATTCTTTTTGTCGTCAATGCATATAATAGTATCGCCATCTACTATGTGTGTGGAGATAGTGTCTGAGCCATTAGCAACATCAGTAATGCTTGTGTCACGCTCAAGAGCTATGTCATAATCATTGCCTGTTAGCACCCCAAGTGTAGGATCTTCATCAGCAACTATAGCAGTAATGATACTTAAAATATTTTGGGTATCGTCTATTGTAATAGTGCCACGCTTGCCGGTGATTCCTCTATAGTTGAGAGTGATGTTTGCCATTGCCTATTCCTTATTCTTCGTTAGTGCCTTGACTCCAGCACCATTCGCCTTCTGTGAATACTGCCCAGGCCATTGAATGTTCTTGTACAGCCGTGAATGGTGCCCATTCTGCTGTGCTACTGGCACCTGTGATTCTTACGCCGGCGTTGTCAAATGCGTATCTTGCTCTACAATTTACTCTAATATCATTTATGTTGCCTGCACCATCTGAACTTGCCACAAAGGTCATCATCTGTCCTTCTTGACCATTAGCCAGTGTAAAGGTTGTTCCAGAGCCGTTGGCAATCAATACCACCGTGCCAGCACTTAGCGGTATTTCTTGCGGAGACGCTTCTCCTGATAATCTCACAGACCTTTTGCCTCTTTGCGGTCTATTTGGATTTATGTTACTTAAAATTGCCATTAATTATCTCCGTATAATCTTGGGTGCTCGCCACGTATATCTGCAGGGTGCTTGGGACCGTTTACACCGCCACCTGCGTCTGTTGTCACAGCATCAATATCTTCTACACCTGGTTGCGGTGAGTTGCTGTATTGCCTTAGCTTGTTGCGTTGGCTCAGCATGTGGAATATCTGTTTGAATCTGCTGTTCTGTTCGCCTGGTTCATTGGGCACTACCTTATCAACATCAACACGTACATCTTCGTCACGTTGATCCAATACATCCAACACTGCTCTTATAATATCTTGCGCTCGCATTTGTTTTCTCCGTCGTTGTATTTATGCTAACTACTACACGAAAGGACTACCTATGAACATTAAGAAAATCTTTTGGGCTAGTTGCGGCTTTGTGTTATTGGGCATTGCCTACCTAGGAATGATACTTCCAGGATTACCTTGGAGCATCTTTATTGTAATGGCTGCTTATTGTTTTGCGAAGAGCAGTGAACGGATGCACAATTGGTTGTATAGTCATCGAATATTTGGACCATTCCTAACCAACTGGTCAGAGAAGAAAGTATTCCCATTAAAACTCAAATACTTTATGATTGCAACAATGACAACTACGGTTGCATTCACATACTTTGCAACAGGTAATACAAAAGCTGCACTATGGACAGGCGGTTTTATGATATTGGTTGCTGTTTATTGTTGGAGATATCCAAGCACGGTAGAAGAATACGATAGAAGAAAAGCTGCTGGCGAAAAGATTGCTTGGTTTAAATAAAAAAAGGGTAGAGGGTGATCAATCCTCTACCAAGTTACTGGTTACTTACGGTTCCAAATTCCCCATAATACCCAGATAGCAATCAAGCCCATAACACCTTGCGATCCTAGCGATGCTAACATTGCACTGACATTATCAACTACACTCATTTCAGGCATAAAAGGAATGTTACCCATTCCTAGCACTTCAACAATGATTGCTAGAGCGGCTAGGCTTACACCAACTTCTGCTAATGCGCCTGCCCACTCTTTTACTTTATTAAGCATTTCCATAACGAAATACCTCCTTCTTGTTAACGGCTTTTTAAACCGTGTTGTATTTAAATATACAATAGTATACGATAAAAACCCAACAGAACCGTTATACTATCTGTTAACTTCAAGAAAACATAAATATTTTACAATTAACAGAGTATATAATGATAGACATAACACCATTTCAACATTTAATCAACAATCTTAAGGACGAAGGAAAGTACAGAGTTTTTAACGACATTGTGCGTGAGCGAGGTGAATTTCCCAAAGCAATTTGGTACAGCAAGTATGCAATCAAAAACATTGTAAACTGGTGTAGTAACGATTATTTAGGAATGGGACAGAACAAAATAGTGATAGATGCGATGCACACTGCATTGGACCAGACAGGTGCTGGCTCAGGCGGTACCCGCAACATAGGCGGCACATCGCACTATCATGTAGCACTTGAATTAGAACTTGCCCGGTTACATAGTAAGCCACAGGCTCTATTATATTCTAGTGCATATGTCGCAAATGAATGGAGTCTAATTGCCCTAAGCAAAATCATTCCCAACATTGTGTTTTTGAGTGATAGTAAAAATCACGCAAGCCTCATACAGGGTATCCGGCATAGTGGTGCTGACAAGCTGATTTGGCAGCACAATGATATGGAGCAATTGGAGCAACAATTGGATGAAGTTTCCCGCAACGAGCAAGTCCCCTGCATTGTGTTCGAGTCTGTGTATAGCATGGATGGCGATGTAAGTCCAATTTTAGCAATTTGCGATCTTGCCGATCGTTACGGAGCAATAACCTATATCGATGAAGTCCATGCGGTAGGTTTGTATGGAGACCATGGAGCAGGGTATCTACAAAAGCTAGGTATTCAAGATAGGGTTGACATTGTAAACGGAACGCTTGGCAAGGCCTTTGGTGTCACAGGAGGTTATATAGCCGGAGATGGGGTTGTCATAGACGCAATCCGGAGCGTGGCAAGTGGGTTTATATTCACAACGTCACTTTCACCTGTGCTTTGTGCCGGTGCGTTGGCCAGCATTAAGTTTTTACAAGATCACAACGAACTCCGTGTCCAGCATCAGGCCCAAGCACTTAAACTAAAATCTAAGTTGATTGAGGCTGGCGTGGAGGTGTTTGATAAAGCCTGTACTCATATCGTTCCTGTGATGATCCGTGATGCCAAACGTTGCAAAGCAATCTCAGATAGGTTATTAGATGAACACGGCATTTACGTACAACCTATCAATTATCCAACGGTTGCTGTAGGTGAGGAGCGTCTCCGTTTTGCTCCTACACCATTGCACACTGATGCAATGATAGAAGAATGTGTAAAGGCTGTGAAAGATTGTTGCAATGTCAGATAAACACATTGTCAAAACCGTTTTTATTACTAATCAAAAACACTTTGCAATGGAATCAGCATTATTTGATGCAAAAAACAAATGTAGTACATATTGCGGATATGAAACTCTATATAATTTACAAGAAGAATTACCATATTGGCCTAAAGGTAGCGAAGATTGGCTTTCACAAGAACATAGAGTTGACGAACGTATTAGAAATGAAATAAGAAAAACTTTTACCAATAGAAATACAACTTGGGTAAACACCAGACATACAGGTGCCACCGTTGATAAACAAGGCATACGTTTTTTCAATCACACCTATAACATATTACAAGATATTGATAAAGGTATAGGTATAATTATTCCTATACATATAAGTCGTTTCCGTAATGGAAGATGTTTAATACATCCTGGTGCAAAAAGAATTCACATGTTTCAAATATACAAAGGTAAAGTTTTTTGTATACTCAGTGACTACATGAAAAAACCAATAAAAAATATCGATTTGGATATACCAAAAAATATTGAATATGATTGGCACGAACATGGTGCATTACACCTACGTTATATAAAATGGAACCAAGCAATGCACAAGAGGAGCGATCAAAAGGATGTTCTTTACAGAGATGTGATTGGTATTCCTTACGGTAGAAAAGAATTTGCTCATACCCACATACAAGAAAACATAATTGAACTGAAACAAAATAGTGTCAAGGTAAACAAAAGAACAATAGCAAAGGAGATAAATGGCTTATGGCAACTAGTCAACGAGTAGTAGCATTTGGAGACAGCAATGTATATGGACATGGATTACCTGACTGCTACGAAGAAAAGAATAACGCACCTGGAAGACGTGCTAGTATACGTGCATGGCCAAGTATTTGGGCAAACGCTATCAATCACAATTGTTTGAACAGATCAGCACCCGGCGCAAGTAATAAAGAAACTCTTTGGAGAATTTTAAATACCAAATTTGAACCAAACGATTATGTAGCAATATTTTGGACAATGAAAGCAAGAACCTGTGTAATTGGGCAAAATAGTTTAGCTGGAAATGGCATAGATGATCAAATAGAACAATTTGGACCTTGGAATCCAAAGCACAATCGTTGGTTAGCTAGAGATGAATGGGATGTTATATTAGAACAATTGATGATTATTGATCATGCTAATCGTTATTTGCAAAGCAAAAAATATATCAAACAGATAATAAATGTTTCATGGAGTCACGATTTGCCAAAAGAACTACCAAATTGGTGCTGTTGGAAATGGGATTTGTGGAATATAAATACCCCAGGATTAAAAAGTTTGCCCAAAGCATTAGACGGAATGCACGTTGGTGAAGAAGCACATAAAGTTATTGCTACAAAAATGATTAAGGTGCAACAGCAACATCATCAAAACCTAACCACTGGCTCCAACTAGGATGTCGCAGCGTTATAGGTAATTGTTTGCGTTTTCTAACCAGTTCATAATAACCTGGTGCATAAGGTTTGTACCTAGGAGTCCATTCACGCCCTACCTTGTCGCTTTTGGCCCAATTACAAGGCTTGCAGGCTGTGATACAATTTGTCCAATTGGTTTTTCCACCTTTGCTTATTGGCGTTACATGATCTGTTGTTAAATCGCTTTTTGTAAATTGGTTACCACAATAACCGCACTCATACAAATCCCGCAAGTACAAATTAGATTTACTAAAACGTGGTTTGCGGGTCTTGTGCATATATTGCTTTAACATAATCACGGCGGGCACCCGTGTTTCCCAGGAGGGACTCCGCACCAGCCAATCATCATACCACTCAAGCACATTACACTTGTCATGATACATGTACATAACAGCTTCTTTCCACTGCACAATACTTAAAGGTAAAAATGAAACGGGTTGCCCATCGGCATTCAATACTAAAGTGTCGCTCATAATAATATTTATTACATAGGGAAAGTTGGTATGCCAGCTGTGGTATCATTTGCTATACATATTGCTTGCATATTGTTTGGAAAATATCCTTCGCTACCTCCAACTTCATAACTGAGTTGTTCTCTTGCAAAAAAGCATTCGGTCATTGTTTCAAAAACGCCATTACCTGTGGTCATAACGTTTCCATTCCAATAAACAACAAGTATCAGTACCCAATTCATCCTTTTTCTCCCTCTACTTTGTTTGTTGGTCCACTATAAGGTTCAAACTCTGTACCTACTGCGGTCACACAGGCTGTTCCATCGCCATATAATGTAAGCAAACTCCAAGTGCCTGTGTTTTGATTTACTAGAAACATAGCACCGCCTCTGTATGTGTCTCCTTGCATACCAAATTGCAAGCCTTCGCCTATAAACAATGGCTGCTCACCATATTTTCCTGTGACCACACCGATTATCTTTTCAAACGGGTCACAAGACTGGCGTGTATACAAAAACTTTTCTGTGCTTTGGGCATTTGCTGAGAAAGTCCAAATCAGTCCCAGGCAAAATGCCAGGGCTAACCTGAACATTGTTTTCTCCTAACTATACTATAACATAATCTGTGTGTGTTGTCAAATCAGTGAAATAGTTTATCAATCATCGTTTTGGCAGTTTTTTCAACAGCACGATCCCATAGTTGTCTATGATCAGTTTCAAATATATCAGTGAAATCCAAATCAACTATTAACCAGCTGTTGTTCGCCATCTCCATTTTAATTTGTTGTGGGTGCCATATTGCGGTGCCTGCACAAAATTTGTAACCTCTAGGTGTATCTCCATTGCTGTACTTGAACAGCATCATATCATCACTGGTGACTGCTAATCTTTTGTTAACTGCTAGTGTATTACTGCTTCTCCAGTCTGTGCTGTGCAACATTACAATGCTGTTTTGATTAACAGGGCCACCTCGCCAAAGTGTTTCTTTTGGAACACTTGGATTAAATCCTCTACTTAATAATAAATCATGTGTGTTTTGCGGAAGTGTTTTGTTTAATATCAATCCTGCGGTACCACTATGTGTATGCTCAAAAACAAAAACCACACTGCGTTTGAACATAGCATCTTGCACATTTGGTCTTGCAACCAAACATTTGCCTAATAGTTTATGCTGCGCTTGTGCTTCCATAGTTTCTCACAAAATTATTAAGACTGCTGATCTTATACCCTCCAAAGCTGCTGACTCCATAATCCCAAGTTCTTCTTGGTCCAGTGTCAACATGCAGTATACCTGCTCCAAATCCAAACCCTTTGAAGCCAACACGTAATGCAGCTTTTACCAGCGTAATCTTTTGCTCATTGCTGAGTCCTCTTACACTTAAATCCAATGCTCTACCATGAAAATGCTGACTTCCAGGCGTTTCTCTTTCCCTGCTGGTGCCTCGCTTGGCAATAGCATCATTGATACTTACAGGAAATCCTGCTATGGTTACCATTCTTCTATATCTATTCAAGGTGTCCTGCATCAATTGACCAGCATTGGCTTTGACCATTCTACTTTGGGTTCCGGATAAACTGAACAAAGGATTCATACCATTGGTTATTCGAACATCACCTGGAGCCACATCAGCTACATCAGTTCCGCCGCTTTGTCTAAGACTGGCAAGGAATTGCAAACTATTGGTTGCACTGACCAATGCACGGTTATTACCAACACCACGATAGGTGCTAGAACCTCCTGTGTTTGGAATGCTTGCCCATACTCGACTGACCAAATTCAAAAAGTCACCGTCACTGACACTACCGTTTAACCATTCATTTAATTTACAGCGTCTTTGCAGTGTGCTTACTGCTAATCTATCTTGAAACTCTTTGTCAAACAATTGATTAGCAGTATTGACACCCATAATACCTGTGGCGTATTTTAGAGTGCTGCGAATATATTGATACTTGCCTGCTGCACTGCTGCTTGCACGTGGCCATTGTCTATAGTTCTGTTGAAGCTGTAGTAGTCTATCAATGGTCATTGTGGTAAGTGGTTGTATGCTGCCACCGTTGACCATGTTGTAATTGCCACCGCTTTCATGCTGTCCTATCCAATCTAGAACAGCATTGGTTGCATTATTACCTGCACTGGCTCTACCAAGACTGCCTTGCGGTAGTGTGGTGCCCAATCTACCTCTTTCAATTGCACCTTGAATGATAGGATTTTCAGTGTCAAGTTGCATGCCTTTTTCTTGTGAAAGTAATTTAAAGTATGGAGCAAAGATGCCGCCCATGTCGTCGCCTTCTGCAGACGCATAATCCATAAGGTTACTGGTATCTACGCCTAGGTCTTGTAGGTCTTCAGGTGTAACCGTTCCATCATTGTCCACATCTAATGCTGCAACCTCATCAGGCTTGAGATTGGTAGTATCAATTAAATCACCTGTGTTTTCTGTTTCTGCCGTGCTTGCCGATTGTTCAAAACTGCTTTTTGCTTGACCTGCTACTCTGCTGTAGGCTGTTCCTGTAGCATGTATCTGCATGGGATCTGCAGGATTGATATCTGAGTTTTTCAGTTCAAGTATGGTTGCATCTGTGTTTCTTAAACTGCTGAGTATGTCTTTGATCAATTGATTGTATGCTTCAGTGTAACCTGCTGAACGATATAGTTCTGCAACAGGCAATCGACCGAGTTTTTGCAGTGGAGGCGTGCCTGGTGTTGGTTTGACCTGTAACTCTGCCCCTGTTGCCATTCTATATCCTGATTTGCCCGAGGCCATGACTGCAATCTTACCCTGAGTTCTACTACCATCATTGGCTACCGTACTCAAACGATTGCTATCAAGATCAATAGGTGGAAAACTCACGTACACAACCACACACTTTCTCTCGATCAGTTCCTGCACCATGTTTCTGATTTGTGTGCTCACACCCTGTGGTGATCCAACGTCATTGTTGCCTGTGCTTACAACCACTTGTGAACCTTCAGGTACACCCTGTGCTTGACTGCGTACACTGGGGGTACGTGCTCCGTTCTTGGCTAATACCACTGCACCTGATATATTAGCACCAATAGCCACAGCATGACTATCTCCAATCACATAAATCTTTTTGGGATCTGCTTGTTCAAGTAATTCAAATACACTGCTTAATCTCATGAATAATCCGGCAACGGACCTCCGTACTTTTTACCTTTGATTTTTCGTGCGCCTATCTTTTTACGCTTTCTATTGATGGTGACTTTTACTTCGCTGTTGCGTCTTCGCAGGCCTTTGCTACGGCAACTTGCTTCCGCACTTGCGCCAATGTTGCCTTTCTTTTTACAGGTGCTGGCTTTTGCGCCAGTGAACAATTCTCTTAACAGCATATCAGTATTTATCCAAAGGTAATGCATCTGCATAGGTTTCACGCACCTGTTGCCATATTGCAAAATCCACAGCATACAGCTTCGCAAATGGTTCCCAAGCAGCTCGTGTGAATACACTGCGATTTTTTGGCAAACTTAACCGCCAAGGCACACTATTGGTACTGGTATGTGGTGCTTCATTGAGATAGCGTTGAAACATCAGTGTTAGATGTTCTGTGGGCAACCAACGATCAATGTCTTGTATGCGTGTGCCTGATTCAGTGAAGTCTAGATGCTGCGGCTGAAAATGTCTATCCTGTATCACCGTGGGCAACTCTTTGAGCACAAACCACTCTATGAATTGCACAGGTGTGTCCAGCATTGCCCGGCTATATCTATCCATACCGCCAAAGTGCCGCATACAGCGTTGATGGCTCTCTGCGACGATGTGCCATTTTTCCGCCTGTGTCCATGCCCAGTTGGGTCCTAATTGGCGTCTATCATCCCACATGGGATTGAAGTAACACATGTTCATAGCAGATAAAAACCTGCCCACTGGTGATCTAACGATGCTGTATCTTCGCCAAGTGTGCAGTTCTGTCAACGGAGGATACCGATGATGCCCTCCACGATCAGTGCCTACCAACCGTTCCCTACACCCGTTTACATACCATGTGCCTGTTTTGCATGGATAGTATACTATGGTGCGATCCCAAGGTCTAACCCACGTTCCCATTGTTCTCCAATGCCACGGTTAATAGTCGTCTTTTACCTGCTGTGGTTCCTATCACAATCTCCCCTGTCTTGTCAAAATATTCTATCTTGGTTATCTCTGCAGGCTTGCGATTCTTTCCCACCAACACACGATCGCCTAATGTTAATTCTATGGTTATACTGGTCAAACTGCTCATAACATATTTACAAAATGCTTAAATACCACATGCTCAAAGGCGAAGACAATATATTTTTACGCAATCTACCTGGTAACCTTCCACCAGCTCCTTGGCGTACAAAAATCATCAAACACTCTGGTACTGAGATCATAACACAGATCTGTGACTACAACGGAGAACCCATTTGCGAAATATCAAACCGTCACAGCCTTGCCCCTGCTGCTATCACAGCCGTCGCAAACTATCCTCGTGTGGTAGCTGCACTCCTAGAATACGCTGCACTACAACACATGAACTCAGGCAAACCCAATCCCGAACTTGATCAATTGATTGAGGAATTGACTCGGATCACGTATCAGAAAGATACAACCATGGAAGCAGAAGAGCGAGAGCTTCCCCGCCAACCTCTTTAGAGGCTCGCTGCTAAAACCAAATTTGCATTACAATACAAAGAATGAATTGAATCCCTACATACAAAAGGCCCCGCTGTTGAATAATAAGGCCCCGCTGTTGATTACGCACATAAGTACTGGATGCGTGTTATAGTTATGAAAGACTACCCAGACAACCTAGGTGAGGTGATCCAGAGTATACTCTATAGTGACTATACTCTTACTGGATACTACGGTGATACTGGATTAGAATGGGTACTGGAATACCGTGGAACAAGATCCACACTGCTGTTGGAGATGGCTCTTAGTGAGTATATACTGGATACTGCTACGGTGCCTTTCCAATCAGCTTTCCAATTGGGGAAATACTAAAAAGTATTTTAACTATGCCTCTCTCGACCTCATCCAAAGGTTTAAAAATCCTGTATAAAAGTTTGAAATCTATAAG